>Ga0041059_1003021_pt1 | contig 11908 bp, 9 predicted proteins | sample AraColnosormetaG_FD_56232 | JGI IMG/M metagenome (GOLD analysis project Ga0041059, IMG submission 56232) | Arabidopsis roots microbial communities from North Carolina, USA - Col MF nosort | ecosystem: Host-associated > Plants > Roots > Unclassified | place: USA: North Carolina | collected 2013-09-02 | reverse complement strand
TTTTTTTTTTTTTTCAGTGGAATCTTTCTGTTTCAATTTAGATTCCAAATATTGACAACGATTTGTGGTGGATTGTGACAATTTAACAGATTCTAATTAGTTTTCTAATGGCTGATTGAAATAGTGGCACAATTCGTCAATTTCAATACTATTGGGGAGCGATATTAAATAAAAATTATTGTAGTACAAAAAATAAAAGTTTGAATATTCAAAGGAAAATGTAGACTTTTTTTTTTGTTGGTAGGAAGGAGAGAATGTAGACTTTTTAATTTTACGGAGTCGTCGCTGAAATCCTAACCAATGATAAAGCGCTACGTTCACGTGAGTCTGATTTTCAATTATTAACATAAAAAATAAAATAAAGATTTCTGGAAAAAGCGAACACATTGCTATCAAACGGGGCTAGATTGGTAAATTACGTAATTGTCTGTTAGAGGAGTGCGTCACCCACCACGGTCTTTCTCAAGACAATGAAACGATAACTAAAATAAAAAGGAGACACGTACTTACCGTTTTGCCCACAGCCGTCACAAATCAGATTATTTACTGGATTTGAATTAGAGATGGTACTGATCCGGTTAAACTCGGTTTGGTCAGAGTTGAAGTCTTGACTTGGTTTTGTTTGAAGAAAAGTGAAAATTGATGAGAAAACCAAAAGAAACCGGTTAAGAAGATCAAACCGGGAATGGGCGGCGAATGGTCAGAAGGTTAAGAAAGGTAGTTAAAAATGAGAGAATCGAAGCAGAGGAGGAAGATGACGCACACGAGAGAGACGACCACTTCCATAATCAATCAACAATTGCTTTCCTTCCCGGCCAGCCACAGATCTCCGTGGCCATCTCTCTCTTTCTAATTATTACAAAGAAGCATTATTATTATTATTTTAATTATATAATTATTGTATAATCAAATCTCTCTCTGTAAGTAATAATTATCGTATAAATCCTCCCCATTGTTGAGTTAATTAGTTCTTGTAAACCCATGACGTTTTCCGTCAAAGCTGGTGAGTTTTTGTCTCTCTCTCAGCTTCCTTATGTTTGTTTGAATACGTTCTGTCTCTTTCTCGTGATTCTTCTTGTAACTTGTTTAATACTAGCTCAAATGTCTGATTTGTAATCATGTAAATAATTCTTCTAAGTTTGGATCCTTTAATGTATGAAAACCCATGATTCAATGTTACTTACTCCTCTTCATTAATGTCTTCGCATTTCAACTTTGAAAACTCCATTGTTTCTCGGTCAAAGCTCACTGCTTTTTGTTTATTTATGTTTCAATAATTGCTCAATTATGGTTGTTGCCCAACCTTGTGGGTCTATCTTTCCTTTATTTCAGCTCAGTTTCTTTGACGATTCCGTAAATTCCATTACTTTGTGTTTCGTGAGCATGTGGGTTTTATGTAATCAAACTGCTTCCTTTTTCTGATTCTCAGGCGGTCAACTTTGAAAACTAACAACTTCGGATTTCCATCATGTTTTCTCACCAGAAATGGAAGTTCTCATGGTCTCAGATAGCCACTGTTGCTTCTGTCATTGTTCTCGTTTCCTTGGTTCATCTGTTTCTTGGTCCTGTAGTGCCTTCTTTTGATTCTATTACTGTAAGACAAGCTCAGAATCTTTGTGGACCAAGTAATGAATCAATCTCACAAGTGACTAAGAATTCAAGTCAATCCCTTGTTGTTGTTGCCTTTGATCGCCGCTTTCCTGCTGACTCACACGGTGCAGTAGTTTATCGTAATGCCTCGTGGAAAGCTGAGATCGGACAATGGCTTTCTAGTTGTGATGCAGTTGCTAAAGAAGTTGACATTATTGAAGTAAGTTTTTTTTTGGTATCTTGAAACAATCTTGTTTCTTTGATTTTGTTATAATGGTTGTGTTTTTTTTTTTGGTAGCCAATTGGTGGGAGAAAGTGTATGAGTGATTGTAGTGGTCAAGGTGTTTGTAACCATGAATTTGGATTATGTCGTTGCTTCCATGGATTTACAGGTTAGTGTTTATGCTATTTTAATCTTCCTAAACCCAATGTTGATTGCTTTGTAAATGATTGGTGTGTAAATGAAGCTACTTTGACCGGTTCTGTGTAGGAGAAGATTGTTCACAAAAGCTTCGTTTAGATTGCAATTATGAGAAAACACCAGAGATGCCATACGGAAAATGGGTTGTTTCGATTTGTTCCAGACATTGTGACACCACAAGAGCAATGTGCTTTTGTGGAGAAGGCACAAAATATCCAAACCGTCCAGTGCCAGAGTCATGTGGATTTCAAATCAAGTAAGTTTTACCTGATTCTTTTCTTTGACAGTCTCAAATGCTTCTCAAATCAAGATTAAAAACTCTTTAACTTAAGACATGTATTTTCAGTTCGCCGACGAATCCTGATGAACCTAAAATGACAGATTGGTCGAAACCAGACTTAGATATTCTAACAACAAACAGTAGCAAACAAGGATGGTGCAATGTGGATCCAGAAGATGCATATGCTATGAAGGTGAAAATCAAAGAGGAATGTGACTGTAAATATGATTGTCTTTGGGGACGGTTCTGCGAAATTCCAGTACAATGCACCTGCGTTAATCAGTGCTCTGGACATGGCAAATGCAGAGGAGGTTTCTGCCAGGTAAAATTGTGTATCCACAGTCACCACGCTTGACATTTTGGTACCGAGAGGTTGCATATTCATAATCTAAATTTTCCTAACTTTGTGTGTGTTTTACCGCCTTTTCAGTGTGATAAAGGCTGGTTTGGAACAGATTGTAGTATTCCATCCACTCTCTCGACGGTAGGAGAGTGGCCACAGTGGCTTCGACCAGCACATCTTGAAGTTCCAAGTGAAAAAAATGTCCCTGGTAATCTCATTAATCTGAGTGCTGTGGTGAAGAAAAAAAGGCCTCTTATATACATCTATGATCTACCCCCAGACTTCAACAGTCTACTTATTGAGGTCACAATCCAAAATTTTAGTTTTTCTTCTACAAAATGTTAAAATCACCTTTTATGATAAAGTTCTCAGTCTCCTCTGATTTAAATTTGTTGTTGCAGGGCCGGCATTTTAAATTTGAATGCGTTAATAGGATCTATGATGAGAGGAATGCAACAGTATGGACAGATTATCTATATGGTTCCCAGGTTTTCTACTAAACTTGAGTCGAATACCAGATAATTCAGCAATTTTCTCCTGAATTTGAATTGAAAGATAACTTTGCCTCTTCTTTGTCTCTTTTGATTTTGAAGATGGCATTCTACGAGAACATCTTGGCCACCGCTCATCGTACAATGAATGGAGAAGAGGCAGATTTCTTCTTTGTTCCTGTTCTGGATTCATGCATTATAAATCGTGCTGATGATGCACCTCACATTAACATGCAGGTTGGGTCGAGAAACTCACCTTTTGATTCTCTGCTTGTAGAAGCTTTAGAGCTCATATATTGTATATGTTTTTATTACTTTCAGAATCATACTGGATTAAGAAGCTCACTTACCTTAGAGTTCTACAAAAGGGCTTATGAACACATTGTTGAGAAATATCCATACTGGAACCGCTCAGCTGGAAGAGACCATATTTGGGTATGATGATGCATACATACTTAGAGCTTGTTTCTTGATTTCTTACACAGATCACTCCACACTAATGTGGCTAATCTTTTTACGCCTGAAAAAGGCAGTTTTTCTCATGGGATGAAGGTGCTTGCTATGCTCCTAAAGAGATATGGAATAGCATGATGCTAGTTCACTGGGGTAACACAAACTCTAAGCACAACCATTCAACAACAGCTTATTTTGGTGATAACTGGGATGATATATCTGATGAGAGGAGAGGAGATCATCCTTGCTTTGACCCCCGCAAAGATCTCGTGATTCCAGCCTGGAAAGTTCCTGACCCTTACTCAATGCGCAAAAATTACTGGGAAAGGTATATTCTCTGATAGTTCTTGGACATTGTTTCAGTCATGTTCGATCGCTGGAAACAAGAAGCCTGAAAGTTGTTGTCTTGTTCCTTATTATTAGGCCACGGGAGAAGCGGAAAACATTGTTTTACTTCAATGGGAATCTCGGACCTGCTTATGAAAAGGGAAGGCCTGAAGATTCGTAAGTCTTCAACTTAAAGACTCATGTTGATATCATTTGGGAAAGTCGAGCTTGCTTCAAACAGCATTCCTAATGGAGATGTATATAATGGTCCCATAACATCTAATGCAGGTATAGCATGGGAATCAGGCAGAAGCTAGCAGAAGAGTTTGGTTCTAGCCCTAACAAAGAAGGTAAGCTTGGGAAGCAGCACGCAGAAGATGTGATTGTAACTCCATTGCGTTCCGACAATTACCACAAGGACATAGCCAATTCAATCTTCTGTGGTGCGTTCCCTGGAGATGGTTGGAGTGGACGCATGGAAGATAGTATCTTACAAGGATGTGTTCCAGTCATCATTCAGGTATATAGCTTAAACTTACCACATTCAATACATTAATCCAAAAACTTAAGCTGTCTGATCCGAAAATGACGGTTTGTTGGTTCCCGTTGATTGATGACTCTTCATTAGGACGGAATCTACTTGCCATATGAGAACATGCTCAATTATGAAAGTTTTGCAGTTCGTGTCAATGAAGATGACATTCCCAATCTCATAAACACTCTGCGAGTAACCACTCTCTCTCTGTCTTGTTCTCAACTAACTAAACTGCTCCTAATCTCAGACTCATTTTAATCTGAAATCTCTCACAGGGATTCAGTGAGGCAGAGATACAATTCAGACTGGGTAATGTAAAGGAGCTCTGGCAAAGATTCTTGTTCCGAGACTCGATTTTGCTTGAAGCAGAGAGACAAAAAGCTACTTATGGACATGAAGAAGACTGGGCTGTTCAATTCTCTAAACTGAAGCACGATGATATCTTCGCTACTATCATACAAACTCTGCATTTCAAGCTACACAACGATCCATGGAGACGAGAGCAAGCCGTAAACCGGACTAAAGATTATGGTTTGCCGCAAGAATGTCTCCATAAAACCAGCTGATCAAAATCTAAAACAAAAAAGTTGGAACTTTGGAAGTAAATACCTCAGAAGCTGCAGAAGCATATACATATACACACGGCAGAATCATTCAAGATTCATTGCCAAATCGATTCTTTTTGAAAGGAATAATCTTGGGTTTTGAGTTAGGTGAACCATCAGTCATTATGTAAGCAAAACTCTATTTGTTAAATTCAAGCCAGTTTTTATAAAGATCGTAAGTTAACAATTTATTCAGCATATTATCTAATCTCTTCCTCTCTCTTTATTTTGCTTGAATATTTATATATATCATGCAACATACATTTCAAACTATTCATAATCGATCTATTTAAGCTTCACTCAATCTGCACCCAAGCGGCTGAGCTTGGTATACCTGCATGCACCAGAAATATCATATAGTATCCCGGAGGAGCAATCTCAGCCGTTGATGGACCCAATGCACTGACTCTATAAGAATTTGTTAGCTGGTCACGCGTCACAGAGAGTAGCTTCAAGATTACCATCCTCTGATTCATCGCAAAGGAGTGTGTAGTGAAAGATGGTGCAACTATCCTCACAGAGAGAAGATCAACGGTCAGAAACTGAGCTATGGAGAAATCCACGTTAAACAATCTCTTGTAACTCAATACTTTGTCGCTTGTCAATAATATCTTGGGACGTATTGGGTCGGATGTGAAAAATAGATATGGTGGAGAATAAGCCTCGAGGCTTAAATCCGTTGGATACTCGACGTTGGTAAAGTTGTAATAAACGTGAGGATTACTTCCACCAACTAAAACCCGACCGTCTGGTAATAAAATCGCTGAGGAATGGTACATCCTAGGACGTGATGGTGTGGACATAACGGTGAAGAGATGATCAAACGGTTGATATATCACAGGTTGGATAATCGGGTCACGTGCTTTCTCCCAACCGGCCGTGCCAGCTCCGGCTCCGTTTACGATGATGACGTCACCTGTTGGTAAGAGTAGCATGTCTCCCATAACACGTGGCAATGGCATGGTTTCCATTTCCCAACTTGGACTCTGATCGGATAGTTTTAGCCTCCCGCATGTGGAGGTGGCACGTGTGAATCCACGTGAGAAGCCGCCTTTAGGAGAGCCTCCACATACCATTATCTCAACTTCTACGTTAGCATCGTTGGTATCATCTAATGGAAATAGTATAGAAGAACCACTGCTTGGATAGTTCCTTGGATCACCACCTGGAATCTCTGGAAACTCTTTCACGATTCGGTTCTTTTTGTAATCGAACACAATGGATCTTGTGTTAGCGAAGACAAATAAGTTTCCATCAGGTAAAAGATGTATGAACGGATATAAGTTGTTCTCGTTACTTCCATCTGAAGTTTCTCTAAGAAACTCAAGTCTTGAGCTTCTAGACCGAGAATCATGTCGGGGAAAAAGTTCATAGTTGAACTGTCTTCTTCCTCCGACCACAATGATCCGTCCATCGGGTAATATTTGGTTGGTGGCATACCATCTACGTTGGGATAGATACTGAGGAAACTCAATCCAATCACATGTATCACTATAACCACAAGGGCTAAACATTCGAGCAGCACGCTCACCATCGTTGTATCCACCGGTTTGAACCAATGTTCCGTTGGGAAGAACCGCACCAGAAGAACACCATGTATCTGTTTGGACATTCAAAGGACGGTATGTGTTGGAGACAACATCGTAGAGAACTGAGTGTGCGCTGCAATCGAACTTTTCTGCGGTGTCAGTAGGGTCGTAACGACATATGCCTCCGGGTAGAGAAACATTTGAGGTACCGAAATCGGTACGGTCGAACATTATAACCATGCCGTTGTGGAGGAGTTGCATGTGCATGGCGGATATACCGATGCTCGGTAGCAACATTTCCCACCGATCGAGTTGCAATAGAAAAGGGTTAGCTTGACCTTCGGATAATATGGCCATGGAGAGGCATAAGATGGTTGTAGCGACGATGAATGTATTTTTGGAGTTGATCATAGTGGTTGGTGGTTTCTTCCTTTGTTCTTGGTTTGATGGTGAATTTTAAGTTAGAGGTTGGTTTATCTATTTTCTTGTTGAAGAGTAGTATGGTTGGAGTAATACGTCCAATTATATATTCTTTCACATAAAATTGTTATTTTTATTAGATTGACGATTCTTGTTTTATATATTTAATTTGGAATTTTGGACAAGCAAACTCTTTGACTCTACTACATTCATGCCGGAGTTTTAGACAGTCTTTAAGAAAACGTAGTAGAATTGCATCAAACTATAGATAGTTTTAATCAAATTAAAGGATGTAATATTTTCTTTCTAAATTCTGGTATCATCACTCTTTGAAATTGTCGTAATATTTGGAAATAAATAAGTAAGGAACACATATAATAAATAAGTATGAAATGAATAGAGAAAACAATGTACACCTGCATGATGATTTCTATAATTCCGCAAGTTGCAAAGAGAATGCCCAAAAAAAAAAACTTAAGAAATTATCAGACAAATATTTCCTTATTCTTATATGTTTATAAATCAAAATGACAAAAATATCACTCACTTACAAAAATATCACCTTAAGAATGTCTCCATAGACCGGCTGATCAAAATCTAAAAAACAAAAAAGCTGGAACTTTGGGAGTAAATTGCTCAGCCTCAAGAATGTCTCCATATATACATACTCGGCAGAATGTCTCCGTAAATTTTGAATTACAGCATTCAATTATGGCATGTTAACAAAACGCTGACTTTTTAAATTCAGTTTAGTTCTTGCTTTGTGTTAAGACCGGTTTTAGTCTCGGTTTAACCAAATTAATTTCATTACATATTTCATGTAAAGGTCAAAATGGTCATTTTAGTTCACCTGAGCTCAGTTTGAAAAAAGGTCTTCCTCAGGTTTCCCCATACTCAAGTGCCGGCGAACCCTAAGACTTTTGATACCTCTTCTCTTCTCTCTCTTCGAAGATGTCTCTCTCTTCCCTCACTCTCGACTCCAATCCAAGATTCGCTGTTGGTGGACCTTATCACCGCCGTTATCCTCCTCTTCACCACCCTCGAAGCTTCGTCTCTTGCTCTGCTAAACGTCCAGCTGTCTCCGCTTCACTGAGCGTCGCCGCTGATTCAGCCGCCACTGAGTCTCTTGGACGGATTGGATCACTGAGTCAAGTATCTGGTGTACTCGGTTGCCAATGGGGAGATGAAGGTAAAGGCAAACTCGTTGACATCTTAGCCCAACACTTTGACATCGTTGCTCGTTGTCAGGTAAAGTTTACATTTTTACCTTTTTCATATTCCTTATGAACTTTTCGTAAAGATTAAGGATTTAATCTGTGTTTGCAATTGGAGATTTGTGAACATTTTGAATTGAATTTGTTGATTCTTTTACTAAGTTTCTGTTCCTGATTTGATTGTTCCGGCAAAGTTTAAGTCTTTTTGTTTGAATATTGTGGTTTGGTTACCGTAGGGTGGAGCTAATGCTGGACACACTATATACAATTCAGAGGGAAAGAAATTTGCACTTCACCTTGTGCCTTCAGGTATCCTGAATGAGGATACTACTTGTGTCATTGGAAACGGAGTTGTGGTGCATTTGCCAGGTCTCTTCAAAGAGATTGATGGTTTGGAGTCCAATGGTGTCTCCTGTAAAGGAAGGATTTTGGTCTCTGATCGCGCTCACTTGTTATTCGATTTCCATCAAGAGGTTGATGGGCTCAGGGAATCTGAGCTTGCCAAGTCGTTCATTGGCACCACCAAGAGGGGAATTGGTCCTGCCTACTCTAGTAAAGTGATAAGGAATGGTATTAGAGTAGGTGATCTCAGGCACATGGATACTTTACCTCAAAAGCTTGACCTTTTACTATCAGATGCAGCGGCAAGGTTTCAAGGGTTCAAGTATACTCCTGAAATGCTTCGGGAAGAAGTTGAAGCATACAAGAGATACGCTGACAGATTGGAGCCCTACATTACTGACACTGTCCATTTCATCAATGACTCGATTTCGCAGAAGAAAAAGGTTTTGGTCGAAGGTGGTCAAGCTACAATGTTGGACATTGACTTTGGGACTTATCCTTTTGTTACTTCCTCCAGCCCCTCAGCCGGTGGGATCTGCACAGGTCTTGGTATTGCACCAAGTGTTGTTGGTGATCTAATTGGAGTGGTAAGCATCATTTTCAGTCATAGACTTGACTTTCTGCATTGGCCATTATTTAACCTATGTTGTTCTGAGTTAGTAGTATTGATGTTCCCCATACATTTGCCATTTACTCTTTGATAACATAATCTGCAAGCAATGACAGAGATATGAAAGCATTGTGATGATCCTGTTATTTCAGGTAAAAGCATACACTACAAGAGTTGGTTCAGGTCCATTCCCGACAGAAAATTTGGGCACAGGTGGTGACCTTCTTAGGTTAGCTGGACAGGAGTTTGGCACTACAACTGGTCGTCCTCGTCGGTGTGGCTGGCTTGACATTGTTGCCCTGAAATTTTCTTGCCAAATCAATGGATTTGCATCACTTAATCTCACTAAGCTTGATGTACTTTCGGATCTGAACGAAATCCAGCTGGGTGTGGCTTACAAGAGGAGTGACGGCACCCCTGTTAAATCATTCCCTGGTGATCTTCGTCTTCTCGAAGAACTGCATGTAAGTACCGTTCTCTGACATATGTCTGACTGTCTCCTTTTATGAATAGGGCAACTTCTCTTGTTATTAATTTGGTTATAAAGAATCTGACAGGCACATCATTTGGCTCTATTTGTTCATAAAGTATCTGATAAAGTCCTGAAAACAGAGTTTAATCTTATTGTCTAGGAAATGGTACTTATTACTTATTGTTGGGATGATGAATAACTTTCTATACTTGTGCAAATGTTTGTAGGTGGAGTATGAAGTCTTACCTGGGTGGAAGTCTGACATATCCTCGGTCAGAAACTACTCTGATCTTCCAAAGGCTGCTCAGCAATATGTTGAGAGGATTGAAGAACTCGTGGGTGTGCCCATTCATTACATTGGTATTGGGCCCGGTCGTGATGCCCTTATATATAAATGATTTTTAGTGTTAGGCTTTTTTGGTTCCTCCACAAACTCAAAAATTGATCAAGTGTCAAGTTACTGAGAATTATTACTCTCTTTGGAATGACTAGTGTATCTGTTGCATTGTTTCTAATATTGGAATGAAGAGGAATTCTGTGCTTAAGCAGTGAGGTTGCTATATTCATAATGTTTAAGCTTTCGTGTTTGATCTTACTCTATTCGTTCCATTGATAAGAGATCCTTTTATGTCTTAAACCTGAGAAAGTCGTGAAGGTTCATTGTAGCTGCTGTTTATGCTTGTTGAATATCTGTGGATGTTATCTATACTTAGCAAATTTCTTCAGATTTTGATCAGTGCTGGCAGGTGAAACTTTCTGGTGGGAGTTTATGCATCGTGTGATATGTCTCTAGGTTATTCAGTTTTGTTGTTTTCTTTTCTCGACAGAAAGTTTGCGTTGGTCAGTTCGAAGGCGAATCTTAAAAATTTGTTCATACCATCATGATCTTTATTTATTGATCATGAGTTTCTAGTATTATTGAGATATTAGATGTGATCTCCATGAAAGGGGATATGATAGGTAAGCTTTTTTGCATTGTTACTTGCACAAAACATATCATTCTATTAGGGCCGTGACTTTCACTTACTATTTAAACTATCGAGCTAAAGGATAGCGAAAAAATGAACATGCTTCATTAATATACCAAAAAAAGCGAACAACTCGGTTGTACACTGACTCACTTTATTGCTGCATAATAAAAGACTGCACTCTCACTACCTATGTCTCTTTTCCAAAACGCTACACTAAATCCAAAACCATTTGTGTACTTCTGAATCTTGATCTACCTTAAATTGCTTTTACTCAATCTAAGCTTCCGTAGTAGTCCCAGATGGAAGGGAAGGATACATCATCCTCAAAATCATAGCTTCCGAAGTTGCTGGAGTCAAATTGCATAGTTGTGGTTTCACTTCTTGGCATCTCGATCAGGGTATCCCAGCTGAAATTCTCAGTTCTGAAAGGACTTCCAGTTTCTTCTTGCTCGTTCCATGGTGGAGGGGAATGACACTCTGCTACCTCACTTGGTTCTGCTTCATTTTCATCCTTCAAGATTCCTAGTTGCTGAAGAAACTCGGTCAGGTCGATCTCTGGTTTCTTCTGATCACCACCTTCGAACATATTGTCTGTTTCTCCCTTGCTGGTCTTCTCATCAAGAAAGCTAGTATTAGTTTTTGATTCGGTGGAGGAAGAACTAGAAGAATAGGATTGAGATAAAAGTCCAGTTTTCTTGAGTTCTTCTAGTCTTTGCTGGATTATGTGAACACTAGGCTGAGCATTCACGTTTAGCATACCACATGAAGGAAACATAGATATAAACTTCCTTGAAGGTACCCATTTGAACCTCTGAGAGTTACTCAGAGAAGGTCTTGTATTCCGCTGAAGATGAGGTAAGTTGAGGTATGCGTCGTGCCCATAGAGTTTCAAGGCAGCCTCATCATAAGCCATAGCTGCTTCTTCAGCTGTAGCGAAAGAGCCAAGCCAAAGTCTTGCCCTCTTCTTGGGCTCTCTGATCTCAGCCACCCATTTGCCCCAAGTCCTTTGCCTGACTCCACGGTACTGACAAAGAGCGTTTTGTGGACCGCCTTTACCCCGAGCAGGACCCTTCTTCCATTGTTTCATTGAGGATGATTTCTCCATTTGTGTTGTAGTGGAGAAGAAGATTGATAGTGAAGAAGGAAGAAGAGGATATGATAATGGAGCTTAGAAAGAGTATGTGAGTGCTTAAATAATGTCACGGTTCGCTTCAATTCCTAGAGAATTGCTTTTTTCACCCGCGCATGTGACCGTTGCTTTTCTCATATTCTGTTATTTTCAAAAGAAAAAAAAAAAAAAAANTT
>Ga0041059_1003020_pt1 | contig 11910 bp, 9 predicted proteins | sample AraColnosormetaG_FD_56232 | JGI IMG/M metagenome (GOLD analysis project Ga0041059, IMG submission 56232) | Arabidopsis roots microbial communities from North Carolina, USA - Col MF nosort | ecosystem: Host-associated > Plants > Roots > Unclassified | place: USA: North Carolina | collected 2013-09-02 | reverse complement strand
TTTTTTTTTTTTTTTTGTAAACAACAAACAATTCATTTTATTGCAAAATTTATAAAAGATTTGAAACGAGAAACATTACCAATTTATTCTTGACAAAGTTATCAAATATCTATATCTTCACCGCTAAAATCTTTCCATTCGACTATAATCCTCAATCCTCTTTATGCATAATTGCTATTGTTAACTTGGGCTACACTTGGAGTCTGGACTTGCTGATTTGTTGCATTTGTAATGGAGAGGCCCATTATTCTGACCCAATCTAAAAGTTCTAACAACTGCAGCTTTCTTCTTCTTCTTCTGCTTAATTTTTCTTTATTTACGACCAATGTTTTCAAACTCGAAACGATTTGGCTAGTCAGAATGGAGAGGCCCATTATCCTCGTTAACTTGGTAAGTTTGTGACTTTGGTAAACTTAAATGATTTATTTAGATAAATGATCATAAATGTTAATATATAAATTATCAATGATAAAGCTGTAACTTCAAGCCTTCAGATTTTTTTTACGTTTTGAGCAAAATACCCTTAGCATTTCGTATAATCATATGTTAAACAGCGTGGTATCACTATAAGATCAAACCAAATAATCAAATTGCATATAATCATTATTAATTTTTTTTATTTTTATTTTTAATTGTATATTATTTCTCTAAGCAACATGTTATATATTTTGTCTAAAACTGTTTCATGAGTAAACTAGTATGTCGTTTTGAGTGTCTACCATGTTTGTTTTCTTTCTTAAATCTCTTAACATGTATTTATAGTTATTTACTTGATTTAATACTTATTTGGTTATAGTTTTGAAAAACCTTGTCAAGCCTACTTGCATGTGGACCAATGGACCGACCAAACAAAAGAAAAGTTTTTGTTTCTTTAACGCATAGAACCCAATAATCTCATTCTCATATTTATTTTGGTCGTCGTACACTTTTGAGTTCCTTTTTTGGCAAAACAATAAAATTTCATGTTCCTTTTTTACTAAATGTTAAGTTAAAAGAGCTATTTGAAAAACAAAATAAAATGCAGAAAAAAAAAGGATGTGAAGGAGGATGCGACTCGTAGTTGCAATTTCCACCAGATACAAGGAAATCTTTACTGCGTTTCCCCTGTCCCATTCTTAGTTTTTTATTACATTATTTGTACAACACAATAGTTTAATTTATATAAAGATTCCTGCCAAATAGTTTGACATTATGATATGCGTCCTTCGTTTTTAATTATTTCTGAACATTATGTTAAATGCCCTTCGTTCTTGTTTAAATCTTATATATATGAATGTTTTATTAACAAGCCAACAAAAATAAACGTGTGTGTTACATAATAATACCTAGAGAGCTAGACATTAAAAAACCTCTATACGTATATGGATGAAACAAATGATACAGATTGTTAAGCCATTTAGAAAATCCGTGGAAGTGCAAAATGGTTGAAAATGGGTGCTGGATTATGTTTATTTTTTGGTCTTAATCGAGAAAAATATAATAGTTATCTTGTATTTTATTCGTATGAAGTCTCTTTTACTATATTATCATCATATCATGGTGGATTATACATTTTTAAATATATTTAAGGGAACTAAGCATAAGTGATATGTTAAACCTCGATCCTTTTTAAAGTAACTTTTTATCTATCCTCTAAATTTTACGTAATGCTAAAATTTTGATCACGAAGACAGGACATTACATATGAGATATATAGCCATATAGGCAGTGTTCTTTTCTACTCTCAATAAACGAAGATGTTGTAGAAAGAAATGTTAAAGTGAGTGCACGTGGAGACATTTGCGAAGAAAATAGCTCCAAATTAAGAATACAAACAAAACACTCGAATTCAAACCCACATGAGATGTGTCCCTCCCAAATCCCAATCCAAGCCATATCTTTTTCTCCTCTATCTGGGTCCGCTTCTCATATTATTGTTGCTTACACCTTTTTAATTCAGTTTAACTATTTCTTTTTAAAAAACTTATATAAAGAAGAGAAAACAAAATTTAAGAACAGCACAAACAAGTCATAACATGCCATCTACAATATTCGATAGAAATCTCCACAGACCTTGTACAATTCATTCTGACAGTTTTGTACGATTTCTTTGTGGTTCATACTGCAGACAAAATAGTTCTATACTATTTTAATATTATTGGCATTAGTTGGTTGTATTCATTATTGTTCCTTTATATATCTTTTTACGTAAAGATACTGTTGAATAATTACGAATCTGGTTTTACCTAGCTTGATTGTGTGATTGGAAAGAGTTACATTTAATTCGGTCATTTTTTCAACGTGGATTGTCAAAGGTGGAAAACCATTAAGCAAAATTCCAAGAAACTTTTATGATTATATGCATTATTGTTCAATGTCTACTATAGGTGTGAATGTCTAGTATCTATTTTGGTATCCACATCTATTAGTTTGCATCTCAATTTCTTTCTCCTCTTAGATTATATATATATATATATATATATCCAATATATATATATATATTATTTCGTTTGTTTTTAACTAGAAAATTCCTCTACCTTTATGTACTTTTATCTACTTGTATTTAGTAAAGTTTATAGATTAATTAATTTCATCTAGATGGGTTACCATTAACACATGTTTTCCACATTCAATCAAAGGTTATGGGATTGCATTAAAATATAATACGAGAAAACATCACATTCTAACAAAAAAAAAGATTATTTACAAAAGAGAAATAAAATTTCCTTGCTGCATTGATTGATAATCTACTAACCCTTGACTTTTTTTGTGTGGTAGGATAAAGAACACAACAAAACCAATAAGAGATCATTCAGTTTTGGCTATTAACAACAAAAGCTAGTAACGTGTATATTGCATGTATCAAACACTATAAGATTAAGAGACAACTTGTAATGTCTCAACCGCCCATGTTTAGTAGTTATAGATATTGTTTGGACATTTTATTGTTATTATTATTATTATTATTATTATATATATATATATATATATATATCTAAATGATTCGGTATATATTTTAAAAAATAAAAATAAAATAACAAATGAGTAACACCCAGACTTTCATATCATATCAAAGGTGACCTTTTGTGTCAACATAAACTATATTTATCTATTTACAAATCCTATAGGAAAAATTAAAGTCATCTTTAAACCTGGAATGCAATGATGCTTAGAATCAAAAAATCACGACTAAAAGTCCTTGACAAATAAAACGTATTAATAACCCAATTACTGACCACATGCATCTTAACTTTATGTTAATATGCGTAGTAAAGAAACTTGTATCTACGTCATATTAGTTACAGTGGCAGTAAAATTCAGTTTCAAAGATGTTTGTCTTGATATGTTGTACAGATCACCAATTGAACTACCACTAATAATAACTAAATTTCTGTTTAGCAAGTTACCATCTGTATCCAAATATCGCAAAAGTAGTGGGTAGTGAAACCCAAATTCATCACACATGCAGCATAAAAAAAAAGAAGGTCAAATGGTATATATAATATGAGGGAGATCTATATTAAGATAATATGGGTAGAAATGACATAGATTGATCAAACTAATTAGGAGATTGGTCCAAGGACACATACACATGCATACATGTATTATGTATATACAAAGTGTGTGAGTGAGTGAGTGAGAGAGAGAGAGGTTAAGAGGAAGGAACATGTGAAAGCATTAAGAGAAGGTGGGGTTTTGTATTGATGTCTTGTTCTTGGAATGGAGCCACATGGTAAAAGGGTCTCTCAAAGCACCTCTTTAGGGGTAGTTGTGATGCAGCCAAATTAGAGCTCTTGCATGTGACTCCATGTGTTTTTTCTTCCCTCACCCATTATTATTCCCAAATTCTTCTTTTCTTATTTTTCTCTCTTTATTTATGTATATATATATATATATATATATATATACACACTCTCTTTTTNTTTTCGTGTATTTTCTAAAAATAAATGTATTATACAAAAAAACATATATTAGTTGATGATATTCAAATTCCGTTGTTTTTAAAATATTTGTCTAAAAAAGAAAACTACTAACTACGACTTTCAAATAGTCTTGTGTTTTGTACGTGAACGAAAAATAATAACACTCCCAAACATATTACCTCATATATGTATACAAAGAAAATTAAGTTCTACAACTTTACTTTATACATCATCAACGCTTGTTATATACAAACAAACGTAGGACACCGCTCTTCTCTTTCTTTGTCTCTCTCATATTCTAAGTTTGCTATATATGTAACTTTCTCCCTTGTAGACTTTCATTTGCAGCAAAAATAGTTTCTCATATGGAGAGGCAAATCATAAACAGGAAGAAACGAGTGTTTTCTCTTGAACCAAACAAGAACCCTAGTGCAGTTTTCACGAGAAAATACACAAGCCACTTGGTTCCTGCACTCAAGAAGCTCAACATGAACAAGAACTCTTCAAAACAAACCGTGAAGCATGAAGTAGATATGGCTTTGGCTTTGTCTGCTCAAGAATTTGCATGGAGCCGTTTCTTGCTGCAGAAGCTATCGTCCTCATCGAATCCAACCACTACCACTAGTTCTTCTTCCGATGGAATTCGGATTCTTGAAAGACCCGATAAAGAAGGCGGAAACGAAGAAGGAGGGATAGAGGAGAGACTGAGGGAATTGAAGAAGCTTTTGCCAGGTGGGGAAGAGATGAATGTGGAAGAAATGTTGAGTGAGATTGGTAACTACATTAAATGTCTTGAGTTGCAGACGATTGCTCTCAAGTCCATTGTTCAAGATAGTACTTGACTTTTAGTTTAAGTGTATAATTTATAGTTTGTTTCATGTTTTTTTTGTTGTCTTTAAACGAAAATCATCTGTGTTTTTTTTTTTCTCTTGATTTCTTTAAGAACAAGAGCATGTATTATAGTGTTTTTCTTTTTTCCTTTTCTTAATTAATCATGGTTACCGAAATACCTAAAGTACCACACATGGCCGTTTATACGTACATCTTATAAAATTCGATCAAAATCTGATTGAAATTTAAATTATTGGTTGTAATGCCAAATAGACGATGTGCTGCCTAAAATAAAACTCTTATGTTGTCTTTTTTTCCTGAATTTATTATTTTAATGTTATGAGCAAATCTCCAAACTTTAATATTCTAATCATTTTAACCTGACAAACTTTGTGTTTGTGTATATATTTATATTCCTGCAAGTTTTTTTTCTCCTTTAGCGAAAACATATGAACTTTCGACTACAAAAAATCAGATGTAACAAATCTTCAATTAAATAAAAGCTACACATTAGTAGAGATCACCAATATGTTCCAGCTGCAGTAACTACAGGTGCACCATTAAAATGTAAACAAAAATTAGGACTACTGGACTAGAATTACTTTCCAAAAAATTCGATGAATATGAAAAACAAAACGCCGAAATTGTAAATATCTAAAAAGGAGGAAAGTTGGATGACATATGTGTAAACTATGAAAGTCATAACATTGATTTGAAGTCATCATCCATATCTTTGCACGTGTCTCACAGTCACTCGCACGCATCCAAATCTCTCTATTTCTCTTAAGATTCTAGCCGTACTACTTCCACACAACTTGTCTCATGTCATGTTTTTAATGGCATTTTTAAAGGATAGTGTTATTTAATTGATTTGGTTTCAGTGAAAAAAAAAAAGAAAAAATTATGGTTATTTCCCTTCTTTACAACAAACAAAATTTGATTTAAATAAGCAAATTGTTTGTTGTCCCTAGGTATAAATAACATTTAGGTACTATATATAAAAGTAAAGAAGCCGGAAGAAAAGTTGGATTACGAAAAAGAAGAAGATTAAGATTACATAGGCTCATGGAATAAGAGCAAAGAAGAGAATGTGCATGTGCCAAATGCCAAACACAAAGGCATGCCTTGTTTCTTCAAAAGAGCAAATTATGCAAAAGTACATATTTGAGAAACAAGAACACTAACAATAAGGTTTGGGAAGAGTTATGGCAATAAACAAAGATCTCTCCCTATGTGAATAATAATCATAAGAGGTGGTGAAGAAAAAAAGAAGAAGAAGAAGACAAAACATGAGAGGATCGAAGATCAGTCATATGTTTGGTTTTACTACACAGTGTAGTGACTGGGAGTTTCAATGTCCAAGCCCTTTAGCTTCACGACTGATTCCACATGTCCCTTGAGTGTGTGCAGCTCCCTAAGCCTGTTTAACATATAACAATTCAATTAGTGTTTAATTCCAACAAAAAAATACACTTAGATTAAAAAGAATCGTGTGTGATCGGATTTATTACCTAGCGATCTCAGCTCTTCTCTTAGCTTGCTCAGCGATCTCAGACAATTCTCTGTAACTTCCTTTCTCAGGGAAGATGTTAACAGCTTCTTTTGGCTGTAAACCGTGAAGTGTCCTTTGAGCAAGTGCCCATTGAGCCTCTCTCTCTTCTTTTCCGTAATCTTTCTTCATCGTGAAAGCCGTCTTGTTCTCAAACAAGTTGAGCCACGCCTTTCCGCTCAAGATGTATCGAATGGCAAACTTGAAAACGTCCAATGGGAAGTATGTGACAATACTGTATAGCCAGATCACACCAGCCCATCCCCATCCAATACCCCTAATCTTTGCAAATTCCCAGTTGGCGTAAACCGCAATCAAAGTAGCAATCTGCATTTGGAAGAATGAATGGATTTAACGGGTGCTTCTTTGAGAACCTTTTTACCAAACAAGAATTCCCTTAAAATGTTGATTTGATGAACTTACCAGTTGTGCAATGAGGAAAGCAATCATCAGCAATGCTCCAGGACGTTCAACAAAAGACCAACTCCTTGATCTTGTGACGAAGATCAGAGCTTGACTAATGATACTAACTTGTAAGTACACCGCACCCATTAGCTCGTGGTTATTGTCCCTAATGGACCTCACACCGAATGTGTCCTGTGAATCCAATGTGAAATTTACTTTACAACTCTGAACAAGAACCTAAGAAAAAACTTCTGTAAAAGAGAAATTAATTAGCTCAATTGTATGTACCGAGAAAAAGTCAGTCTTGTGCGCCGCCCAGAAGAAAATAACAGTCATGATGGCCTGGTAGCCTCCTAGAACGACTCCAGTAGCAAAAATTTCTTTAAGTTTCCAGCTATCAGGTGTGGGAGATGGCTTAACTCTGTCCTTTGAGATTGTCATGATGGTACCTATAAGATCAAGATAGCAACACAATACCAAAAGATATAAGTAAACATTGTAGAAAAAGTAAACAAATTTTGAGGTTTATACAAAAGGACAGCCATTGCTCACCGTCGTTAAGAATGGCAATGATCAGAACCATGAAGGCTGAGAAGTCAAATTCCCATATCAAAGCAATAAGCATGAAACCAAACTGCAAAAAGTTTCAACGCAATATGATCAGCATACTATTAATCCAAGATAAAACCAACAAGGGCCAGAACTCAAACGGATTTATTTGCATACCACAATACGGATGGTGATTGAGACTGCATAGATCTGTAACAAGAGAGAAAAATAGAACAGAGTAATTAGTTTCAATTGCAAGCAAGCAAGTGGTTGGAATAAATTAAGGATGAAAAATAGGAGAAGACGCACAGTATAGTTCTTCATTCTCTGGAAAATAGCTCTGCTGGTGAGAACAGCACTGATAATAACGCTGAGTCCAGGCTCAGTGAGCACGATATCTGAAGCACCACGAGCAGCATCTGTAGCATCAGCAACAGCAATACCGATATCAGCTTTCTTTAGAGCAGGGGCATCATTGACACCATCACCAGTCATTCCAACAATATGCTTCCTCTCCTGCAACTTTTTCACAATTTCGTATTTGTGCTCTGCAATAAAAAAAACAAAGCTTAGAACTAACATCACCACCTTTGCAATGAACATATAGTGAGGTTTATAATCCAAACAATAAATAAGCAGATTATAACCTGGGAAGACTCCGGCAAATCCATCAGCCTTTTCAATCAACTCCTCAACAGGAATGGATGCGAGGTTTGCGTCTTTGTGTGTACCAAGAAGAGCCGAAGATGGATACATGTTTGTTCCCATTCCAAGTCTGCGACCAGTTTCCTTACCAATAGCAAGTTGGTCACCTGGCCACATATGTGTTCAAGAGAATGTTAGGGGGAACTTGTGAAGGTGTATAGCTAGCACAACAAGATAGATGGGTAGACAAATTTACCAGTGATCATCTTGACGTTAACACCAAGATTCAAAGCCCGTCGAATTGTTTCAGCACTGTCATGTCTTGGGGGATCAAAAAGTGGCAACAAGCCAACAAATTCCCATGGCGCACCTGGGCTTTCCTTTGTTTTCTCTGGCACCACCTACAAAAGGGAATAAGAAGACAAACAGTTGAACATTTGTTACCACTGAGAAAAGAAAAGCAAAAAGGGACTGGAACTATCAGTATTAATGGCGAATAAGTACCTGGCGAGCAACAGCCAACGACCTAAGACCACGCTCAGCATACTTGTCAATAATGGAGAGCACCTTCTTGCTAAGATCATTGCTGGCTTTGGCAAGTTCGAGGATCTGTTGGGAGAATCAAATCAGTATAAAAAAGAAAGGTAAGAAAAAAAAAGGATTAGCTTGTAAAATTAAGATCCATCACCTGCTCAGGAGCACCTTTACTGACTCTGTGCCAGTTACCACTGCCGTCAATGTAAGTCAAAGCAGTTCTCTTATCCACAGGGTTGAATGGAAGGAAGTGAACTTCCCTGATTCCAGCTCTAGCCTGTGAAAATCCCAATCAAACATCAGAACATGTTTCTTGGACGCTCAGTAAAACTACAAATAACATGTGAACCAAAAAGGGTTATACCTCCTTTGGATCAGCAAGCATCCCAACCATGGCTGCATCAATGGCATCCTGGTTCTCAACCCTGGAAGCCATAGCTGCAAATAATAGGACTTGATCTTTCTCCACACCCTTGCAGAAAACCTCGACCAAGTTTTTGTCCACACTCAATTTGTTGAGGGTTAGTGTCCCGGTTTTGTCACTGCACAGGACATCCATTCCTGCCATCTCTTCAATGGCAGTCATACGCTTGGTGATGGCACCTTGCTGAGACAACCTGTGAGACCCAATAGCCATGGTCACGGACAAGACTGTAGGCATAGCAATGGGGATACCACCGATCAAGAGGACCAAAAGGTTGTCAATTCCATCTCTGTACTTTCGGCGTTGGATCGGATACATGACGATGATCTCAATCACCATACCGATAGCAATGGAACAGATACAGAAGTTCCCAATGGCTGTAAGAACCTTCTGGAAATGTCCAACTTGGTTAGTGCTGTCCACAAGGTGAGCAGCTTTACCGAAGAAGGTATGAACCCCAGTGGCAATAACAACCGCCTCGATTTCTCCTTGTTTGCAGGTTGAACCAGAGAAAACTTCTTGACCCGGGTGCTTGGTTACAGGAAGGGACTCTCCAGTTAGAGCAGATTGGTCAACCTTTAAAGGATCACCTTCAAGTAGACGGGCATCAGCTGGGATAATGTCTCCTAATTTAATGCTAACAATATCTCCTGGGACAAGAATAGCAGCTTCTTGTTCACTCCACTTTCCATCCCTAAGAACCTGAAACAGAGAAACATCACAACAAGAACCAAAACATTAGCTCTAGGGAAAATTCAGAAAGTTCTGTATAACAAATTCACACCATTCATTCTCTTATCATATATATACCTTGGTTTTAGGAGCAAGACCAGCCATAAGAGCAGCAGCAGCATTACCAGCATTGTTTTCTTCGATAAAACTGATGGTAGAGTTGATAACCAACAGACAGATAATACCAACAAAATCCTGCCAATCCGGAGGCCTACCATCACCGTTGGCCAAAGCAATGGCCATGATTGCAGCCATTTCCATGACCCATGAAAGTGGATTCCACATAAACCCCAAAAACTTCAGAAGTTTGCTTTCCTGTCAATTTTCATTGCACAAATCACCAAACACTCAGTAACAAAAAAAAAGGAGACCAACTATGTATTTTATCTGAGAGCTACAAATGCAAAATCAGACCTTTTTCTCTTCGAGCTTGTTGGGGCCAAAGATCTGAATCCTGTCCTCCCCTTCCTGCGTTGTCAATCCTTCCCTTGAACATTTTAGCTGCTGGAAAACTTCCTCAATCGGAATTTTTTCCTGAAAAAATCAAAAGCAAATTCGATCAGATGACCAAATCCAAACAACTCAAACTTTCACATACACAAAACAAGTTTCTAAACCTTAAAAAGGAGAAACCTTTTCTTAAGTAAAACAGAAAACTTTGATGATTTTGTAACCGTAGATAAATCTACTCTGTTTCATAAGTACAATAGTTGGAAAAAAGTCGTTGACTAGTTCGGTGACAATGAAATATTTTTGGCGGGGGGGAAATAGCGGTGGTGAAGTGGGGACCGCCACCACCGACCAACGTGATGGCGACGTGAAACACACGCGCCGAAAGATTCCCCTCACTTCCCGGCGTAAAAATCGAGGCTTGGTCGCGTAAATACAGTCCAAAGTTATGTAAAAGTAGCATTTTAATAAAAAAGATTCAAATTATTGTCCCAAGAAACACAGAAAAGAAGTTACGTCTGCACAAAAGATGTGTTCTTTTTTGTTGGTTGCTAAAGACAGAGAAGTTAAACGTACCACGGAAAGGTACAACCAAAAAAAAAATCCGAACTTCGTGTTAAGTAACAGATTTGATTAAAGTCATATTTATTTTTTCTAAATACCACCAAATAAATTCTTACTAGTAACCAAAAAAAGAGAAGACAAAACATTGTACAAGTAGGTTTGGACTTTATTGAGACGTAGCTAGCTCCACCACTGAAAAAAGAGACTCTGTTTTCTTTATCTTGTTTGTTTACTAGTATATCACATGCTTAGATCTACTTTTTTCTCATGAACAAACTCTTCATGTCCTCCAAACGTTTCTTAGACTTAATTACTACCCAGAAACAAAAATATAGTCTTTCTAAACAAATTTCACATATTCAAAACTAAATCGATGAAAATGTATATATAAAAAACGAAACCATAATGAGAGTAAGTAATAACCAAGGAAAGACTTTAAAGCCACCAAGTGGATACAGATCTACTCTCATTCAGGCAGATCATCGAACAGTTTGTGAGCATAAAATAAAAACAGAGGATAAAAAATGGTATACCAGATCAACAGTCTCGTTCTTGATATCTTCGAGACTCGACATCTCTCACCACTCCTTCACTGAGAAAAACGACGGCGAATTAGTACTCAACACGACAGCTTTGTCCGCCGTTTCACTCGATCATATGTATTCCGGCAAAATAGAGAGAAGGAGAGGAGGAGAGATTAGGTGGTTCTGTTGCAGAGTCGATACGAGTCCTCTTTTTATAAGCCACTAAAAACGACGATTTTCTCCGCCGTTTTGGCTATGTGGGTCCCATTACCAAGTAGTCTCTCTATATTTATTACCCTTTTTATTTATTTTGCTGCCTCTTTAAGTTCTTAATCACCCTTTGACCGTTGATTAATGTAATATTTTTGGCTTATGAACCCGAATCAAATTTGTATATATTTTGTGGGTCCTAATTACACTTTAATTATGGAATAATTGTTCATTTTAAACAACAAAATTTTCTACCGTTAATAATTCTTATTTTCTTTTTATTTTGAGATATTTTGATGTTTTATAGTAGTTTGAAAAGGGACTCTAAGGAGGAAGTAGCTTATAAGAGAAACTAATTTGTAATATCTCTTTTTTTAATTACTAGATCATAGACTTTGGTGTTTTTTTTCTTTCTTTTGTCATGAATCATTATATCAAGAAAGAAATATTTGGTGGAGGTATACATTGCTTGGATTTTTTAATTTATATTTGACTAAGCAACATACTACTTGCTGCTTAGCCTGTCCTCTTCTTCATTTTTCTTTTTTTTTTTTTGGACACCTATTAGGTTTTGTTTAAAGAAAGATATTT
>Ga0041059_1003019_pt1 | contig 11916 bp, 8 predicted proteins | sample AraColnosormetaG_FD_56232 | JGI IMG/M metagenome (GOLD analysis project Ga0041059, IMG submission 56232) | Arabidopsis roots microbial communities from North Carolina, USA - Col MF nosort | ecosystem: Host-associated > Plants > Roots > Unclassified | place: USA: North Carolina | collected 2013-09-02 | reverse complement strand
AAAAAAAAAAAAAAAAAAAATTTCCTTTGTTTTTGCAAACATAAACGATCTTGTTAATTATAGACAACAAAATTAGTTTCATACAAAACATTATTCTACATAAATTAAATTGTTTTAAATTTTACTTTTTTAGACTCCGAGAATAGAATAATTCATGATTGATTATTTTATTTTAAGAAAAAGTATAATTTAAAAATAAATTGATATTTTATTAAATTTTTACATATCGTGGTTCCGATATATATAACAGATAAAATGACAGTCCAATTTTTTTTGAACATAAAAAATGTTGTATTTAGTATAATTTGTAGATAAATACTTAATTCACCATGTTTTTTTAATCTTTTAATATGCGACCAATTTATCTATAGTTTTTTTTTTAGTTTTTGTTGGTTTTGAACTCATCTACATATATGGATCGGTTGAGTTAAAAGTTTATTTTAGTGTTGCATTTCAATTCTAGAAAAATCCATAACTGAATAACACCCTCTTATTTATTTTCTTTTTTGTATGCTACTAAAGTGGTCTGAGGCAAACTTCTTCAACTACAGCATGGGAGATCAAGTGGTCGGTGGTGACATTTCATGATTTAACCATTAAACTAATTAACTTTTGTCAAGTTTGTTTGTTTTTTCAACTTCGGTTTCCTTTACTCACCCCAGACATTATATACACATCCAAATATCATACACGTAAGAGTTTAATTCAGAAACGCTAAATCGAGCACATGCCTTAATTAATCCAGTTTTGTGATGGATTTTGGCTCGGATTTAATCTGGAATTGGACCTTAAGGCAAGGAAAGAGATAATTTTTACCGTTCAAGACCCTTTTCGGTTTACTTTTTGTTTTGTTTTGTTTTTTCTTTTTATAATTTAGGTGATCGTAAAAATTTTATATACCTAATACCATATATACGGGTAATATTTCTAAAATATCATAAGTCCAAAAATTATTTTTATATTGATAAATAATTAAAATAAGTTTGATCAGTATCAGCTTAGTGATATTTTTGATACCAGTATCATCTGACATGTCATCTCTTAATTTGTCGCATTTGCTAAAAAGAAATAAAATATATTTATTAAACAAACATTATAAATAATACTAAAAAGTTCTTAATGATACTTTATGAGTATCACCTATGACCATGCTCTAAAGACTAATTTTGAAGTCTGGAGAAACCATGTTAAATTACTCGAACTCTGATGGCCAATGCTACTCGAACTTAGATGGCGGAATTACCTCCCTTTCTATTTACTTTTACAAGCTTACTTACTCTAAACGTTTTACTCGAACTCTGATGGCTAATGCTACTCGAATTCAGGTGGCGGAAATTACCAACCTTTTTTGTTTACTTCTACAAGCTTACTTACTCTAAACGTTTTATTCTTTATAGAATTATTTTTGTTCTTGTATATGTGCTTTAATTTCTCTAGCATTATCCCTTTTATAGCCCGCAACAAAAGAATTTCTAGTGAGAAATGAGTGGTTCTAGTGAAGTTATTGGGAATAAACCTCACAGAACTGTCAGTTGACTAAATTGGTTTGGTAAGCGTAAACCATTCCTAACCCATAGTTACATACTGTATGTTACATTTAACCAAATTATATTAGATTTTATGTCGTTTGTGGTGAAATGAACTTCTTAAGGTCAGAATTACTAGTAAAATGTTCTTATCACTAGTCTTGGAGGTTCAACAAATAATTCACGTCCACATATTACATATAAATAAATTATTCTTGTCCACAAGTTTGTGTTGCTGTTGGTCGTTGAAGTTCATGGTTCAAGTGGCTCACTATAGTGTTTATTTTATTGTTAATTAGTTATAAATAAATTATGTTTGTGTTGCTTTTTTGTAGGATTCTAGCTAGGCGTTAAGTGACGCTTCGGTCTTCGTCGCATCCGGAAGTGTGTTCGAGGTTCTATGAGTTTCTATGAATGCTCTTTGCTTACCGGGTTCTGATATCTTTGGTTCTCGAGAGATTGGTTTTCAACTTTGATAGGAGGTAATAGATATTATTTCTGGTTTGGCCGTGGGCAGCCGTGATAAGTCGCATTTGCTGGTCTTTCAAAAGAAGAAGAGGTTTCTCTGTTCTCTTAGTTCTATCATTTTTCTTAAGGTTTTTGTCTTGTCGCCTCTGCTTTTAGTTTTAGGAGTCGTCCTCTTTCGATTGTGTTTTGATCATTTCTGCATTGTATTTCCAGTTTCGTTTTACCCTGGTTCCCTTAGATAGGGCTTTGTTTTCCGGGGAATTTCTTTTTTTCTCCGGCAATGTCTTCAGAGACTTTTAGTTGTCTGCCGACTTGAGTTTCCCTTGTTTGGGCATATGTATTCCTCCTCTGGTTCCACAATAAGCTTTTATAATAAAATTTCAAGTGACAAAAAAAAAGTTATATTTAATATTTTGGTGATTTTCTTTTTCTATACTAAAACCAATAAAAATATGACAGGTGGGCTTGTTGCAATAATGTAGGTTGACTAGGTTCCATGTGCAAATTTCCTTGTGTCTACTTGCATGATCTTGAGGGTCTTTCCAACGGGATCCTTCTATACTGATACTCATATCTCCGAAGGTATCATGTAAGAACGTGCATTTGAGCCTTTGTAAAAAATTCAAGGCTTGGAGAGATCCATGCTACTTAGCCAAATACAATACACTCGTACAGAAAGATGTTTTCATCATCATGCCGACATGCACCTAAGCCTAGCTTCGCATGTGTGGCAGAGCAGTTGTATTGTTGAAAAGCGATGGATGTCGCTGTCATGACTTACATGCTAGAATTTCTATATCTCTTATGTATTGGACAAATTCATTCCCATTTTCTGATGTGGAATAATTTTTACATGATCTTTGGAGATAGTGGTTCTTCTAGCCATTAATCCCAACAGAATTCTATCATGTTCTTTTGAGATACTACTTTTAAAAAATTGGACCGGATTCAAACATCGTATGTTTGAATTCTAATACTATGCATGTTAAATTTTATGAGTTTTCAACTTAAAAGAATTGACAATGAGTAGATTAGCATCTATCCATAAATATTTGTCAAGTCACTTCTCTTCTTTCCAAGATGAAGGGATTAATTAAAGATTATATTTTTAATAATAATAATTTTTCTTAAGAGCAAACTAATCTTCTAAATATTGATGACCTTCGAGGTATTTTTTGAACAATTGGACTCAATCTTTCTCTCTACATCCATTGGGATCTTCCCGTTCTTCACAATCTTCCACTATTAATTTTACCGAACAAAGTTTTTAATCGCAGAAGGCTAGAACTCAACCTTTAGAACATCCACATTGATTATCCTCTTACAAATATCTTTATTATAATTTATTATAAAAGTTAATGTTATTTTAATTTTAAGTCATTTATTAGCTAAATGTGGTGTCTTTAAAAGTATAAAAATGTTTTTGCGAGACATGGAAGACACGGATCTCCCTATTAAAAGGACTAAATAACAATTTATTTTATTTTATTTTTTTCAAAATTTTTTAAAAATACTGTATTTTTTGTGCAATGAGGATGGTTAATATAGTTTAGGGTTAAACATGTTAATATCATAAGAAAATGTTAATATCTTTTTAATAGTGACTTGCATGTCAAAAAAATTTCACAATCTCTTGTTGATTTTTAAAAATGTTAATATGGTTTTCACAAATTTTTGACGTGCCACAACATTATCGTCCCTATTGAATGTATATATTCAATTTAGATAAGTTAGATGGTTTAGACCGGTTTAGTCACTTATATATAACAAAGCAATTGTACAGATTAATTCTTTACGATGAATGAATGAATAAACTTTCTATTCTTATCTTCATTCTCTCTGACTTGTAATATGGTATCAGAGCCTACAAGCTCAGATCTATAACTTTTCCGATCATCTTTTTTCGTTGCCACAGAATTGGCCACATTGCAGAGCGATGCTACAAGCCTCCTGGATTCACTCCCAAAGCAAAGTTTGCGGATAAGGTTCAGAAACAACAACCAGTAGCTGCTCAAGTTTCATTGTCTTCTCCAGGACCTGACAAGATCTCTGGACAACTTGAAACGGTTATTGGTAATCTCTCTTCTGACCAGCTTCAGAATGTTATTGCTATGATAAGTACTCAACTTCAGAATCAGTCTTTTTCAAATCAGTCTGTTGGTTCTTCTGGTTCAGTCACTGCCAGTTCTTCTCAAGCTCCTTCAGGTTACACTGATATCACCTTTTCTCCTTCTACTTGTTGTTTTGTTGGGATATTGGTTGTATGTCAACACACATTGTTCTGTGAATCTCCCAACAGGGCATGATTCAGTTAAACAAGAACATAGTTCTCAAAAATATCTTGTTTATCCCTGAATTCAGACTCAGTCTTCTCAGTATCAGTTCTTTGACAAGTGATCTTGGCTCGAGAGTGATTTTTGATCCCACTTGTTGTGAAATACAGGATCCTACCAGGGAATTGACAATTGGAAAAGGTAGACGGATTGGGAATCTCTATGTGCTGGATACAAAGACCCCATCTATATCTCTCAATGCGGTGGTGGACGTTGGAATGTGGAACAGGAGATTAGGACACCCATCCTACTCAAGACTTGATGTTCTTTCTGAAGATTTGGGGACTTCTAAACATAAGAATAAAGATAATTCTTACTGTCATGATTGTCACTTAGCCAAACATCGAAAGTTGTATTTTCCATCTGGGAACAACATATGTAATTCAGCTTTTGAGTTGTTGCACATTGATGTTTGGGGACCCTTTTCAGAGGAAACAGTTGATGGTTTTAAATATTTTTTTACTATAGTTGATGATCACTCCAGAGCAACATGGGTTTATCTACTTCGACATACGAATGAAGTACTCACTGTTTTTCCTGATTTCATCACTCAAGTTGAAAATCAATACAACACTAAGGTTAAATCTGTTCGATCTGATAATGAAAGAGAATTGAGCTTTACAGCATTCTACAAATAGAAAGGGATAGTTCCATATCATTCTTGTCCTGAAACTCCAGAACAGAACTCAGTAGTAGAGAGAAAACATCAGCACATTCTCAATGTGGCAAGGGCATTAATGTTTCAATCCAACATGTCTTTACCATACTGGAGAGATTGCATTCTCACTATTGTGTTTCCGATCAACATGACTCCTTCTCAGCTGCTTGCTAATAAGACTCATTTTGAATTGCTTACAGGTCAGAAACCTGATTATTCTCAGATACGGACTTTTGGTTGTCTTTGCTACAGCTCCACATCAGCTAAGAAGCGTAACAAGTTTCAACCAAGATCTCGTGCTTGTATCTTTCTTGGATACCCTGCAGGTTTCAAAGGATATAAAGTGTTGGATATGGAAAGTAACTCGGTTTATATCACAAGGAATGTTGTCTTTCATGAAGCTCTGTTTCCATTGGTGAAGCCTCAGGATTCTTCTTCTGCTGCTATTGAAGTCTTCACACCAATAGATTCTTTGTCTTCAGGTACATTCATTCCTTCTCATCTTTCATCACCACAAATTTCTCCGCCAACACAAATTTCTCCATTACAGCCTATTTCATCTCATAAGCCTAAACATCCACCTGCTCATTTAAAAGACTATCATTGTTACTCTATACACAATGAAGTCAATGATCCCATTTCATCTTCTCTTTCCTACTCTCAAATCTCACCATCACATATGTTATACATTAATAACATTTCACAAATTCCAATCCCTCAATCATATTCTGAGGCAAAGAAATCTAAAGAATGGTGTGGAGTGATTCACAAGGAAATTGATGCAATGAAAATCACGGATACTTGGGAAATCACTAGTCTGCCGCTTGGTAAGAAAGCAGTTGGCTGTAAATGGGTTTTTACAGTGAAGTTTTTATCTGATGACAGTCTTGAGCGTTACAAAGCAAGGTTAGTTTTCAAGGGATATACTCAGAAAGAGGGTTTAGATTACACTGATACTTTCTCTCCAGTTGCTAAGATGGCTACTGTGAAACTTCTTCTGAAAGTCTCAGCTTCTAAACAATGGTTTCTGAATCAACTTGACATTTCAAATGCTTTTCTCAATGGTGATTTGGAAGAGACCATCTATATGAAATTACCAGAGGGATATGCTGACAGTAAGGGGGACTCTCTCCCTCCTAATGCGGTATGTCGTCTCAAGAAATCCATTTATGGTCTCAAACAAGCTTCCCGGCAGTGGTTTAAGAAATTGAGAAATGCTTTGGTTCAGCTGGGGTTTGTTAAAGGTCATGGTGATCATACTTTATTTTTGCGTTGCTTTGGAACTGAGTTCATTGCGGCTTTGGTTTATGTTGATGACATTGTGATAGCTAGCACCACGGAGACAGCTGCTACACAATTGACCAATGCTTTGAAGGAAAGTTTCAGGTTAAGAGAACTCGGCCCTCTGAAATACTTCCTAGGGTTAGAAGTGGCTCGCACATCTGAAGGTATCTCTCTCTGCCAACGGAAGTATGCCTTGGAGCTCCTCACTTCCACTGGTATGCTTGATTGTCAACATTCTTCTACCCCTATGATACCTAACCTGCATCTGTCCAAGAGTGATGGTGAATTGTTGGAAGACAAGGAGTATTATCGGAGACTTGTGGGTCGCCTAATGTACCTTACTATCACACGTCCGGATATCACGTTCGCAGTTAACAAGCTGTGTCAGTACTCTTCTACACCTCGTACTGCTCATCTTCAAGCTGTGTACAAAGTGTTACAGTACATTAAGGGAACTATTGGTCAAGGACTCTTTTATTCTGCTGATCCGGATCTCACACTCAAGGGTTTTGCAGACTCTGATTGGGCATCATGTTAGGATAGTAGAAGATCTACGACTAGGTTCACTATGTTTTTGGGTTCATCATTGATATCTTGGCGTTCAAAGAAGCAACCAACTATCTCTCGATCCTCTGCAGAAGCTGAGTATCGAGCTCTAGCCCTTGCAACTTGTGAAATGGTATGGCTAACCACTTTATTGTCAGATTTGAGGATTCGAATCTCTATCCCTATACTCTTTTCTGATAGTACTGCGGCGCTTTACATCGCTTTTAATCTCGTGTTTCATGAGCGAACCAAACACATTGAGGTGGATTGTCACACCGTCAGAGAAAAGTTAGAGAAAGGGATTATCAAGCTGCTTCATGTTCGAACAGAAGATCAAGTTGCAGATATTCTCAATAAAGCTCTGTTTCCGCATCAGTTCACTCATTTAAAATCCAAGATGAGTCTTCATAACATATTCAGCTCATCTTGAGGGGGACTATTGAGTGTATATACTCGGTTTAGATAAGTTAGATGGTTTAGACCGGTTTAGTCACTTGTATATAACAGAGCAATTGTACAGATTGATTCTTTATGATGAATGAATGAATAAACTTTCTATTCTTATCTTCATTCTCTCTGATTTGTAATAGTCCCTAACATTGCTTTTACAGCAAGACTCATGCCCTCAAAAATTCTTCAAAGGCATCAAAGATTGTATGTAAGTAAAATCCTCAAAAATGGAAAATTTGTTGGGTATCACGAATGCAAAAACAAAATTAAAAAAAAAAGATTTATGAATTAAAAAATAATAATAATCATTACAGAAATATTTTATTTACTCTAGGATACACATTGGTTAAAGATAAAGTCTTAAGTAATATATATTTAACTTCTTCTGAGGGACTTTAGTAATTGGTGATGTACTGAAGAGACAACAAACCGACCACACCATTTGTTTAGTGTGAGCTTACAAGAGTTGAACCAACTGTATTGACACATAAATTGTGTTTAGAGAGTTTTCTAAGTGGCATTATCTATTATAACTACATAGAACTCCAATTAGTTTAGGCAGAATATTTTTTAATTGAATACGACACTAGATTTATATAATAGTAACGGGCCTTAATGGATCTTATGTACAAGAAAAAACCCTTAGAATATTTGTGTATAAATACTTACATTATCTGAATGAATAAAGCAACCCTTACCAAATATTTCAAATAGTGATTGTCTGAAACAAGCATCATTCGGGGCAAAGAAGACTTACTTGCTTAGTGGAAGAAAGTCTTCATTGAAAATAACACAGCTAGTACTAGCAGAAGTGATAACATACCGAAAGGAGATGAAGAAGTTAAGAGGCAAAAGAGTCGGCCCAATGATGTGAAGACGATGGAAGATGTGACACGAGTTGCAACAAACAAAACAAAAGGCATTACGAGACTCTTTCGTTGTCGTAATTTCTCACCCCTTAAGATATTTGTTTGTTTGGTTGTGAATAGTTTATAAGTAGAATTCCGGTTTAAATCGAAGAATAATATTCGACATTTGCATATCAAGAGGGAGGACTAATTTTACTTTGATCAAACACGTATAATCCTTTATCTTATAAAGTACAAATCACCTAACAAATCATATTATGTCACATGGCTTACTTCATAGATTTGAAAAAAAAAAACAATGAAAAAATGATTAACGGGCAAGAGTAACCTTCTCAAAATAAGGCAGTTTGAGTTTTCAAAATTTATTCACACGATGCCAAGATTTATTAACACATTTTTCACAATAAAATCATGTATGATTAATCATACGCTGGATGGTAAAGAAAAAGCGTATGATTAATTGTTTTCTCAAAGGCGTCACATCTAATACATCATGTATCACAGTTTATACCTTTTCCGCATTCACTTCTACCATATCTTAAATCTTAAATATTTTCTTTGTTTTTGTGTTGTTTTTTGGGTTGAAAAATTAATTGAGACATCATTGTAAAGGTTTGGTTCTAAATTTTATCTTTATATTTCTTAGATTGTTCTCATATTATTTTATCTATGACGAATTACTAGATTATACTTATCATTCATTTTCATATTTTAGTTCCAAACTAAATGAAAATTTTGATGGTTATATTTTTATGTTTTTAATTCAAAATTACATATGTATAATGAAAATTACATTTTTGCATATTTAACGATGGAGTTTTGAAAATATCAATTCCCACCATTTCACAAGAAGAAAATCAAATTCGGAAGATCCATCTCCATTTTCTACATGAAATAAATTATTATAATATCATATATAATATTTTTGTAAAATTTCTTACATACTTCTTTCTAATCTCAAATAATGTTTTGTCCAACAAATTACATCAAATGGTTTACAAGATATATGTATCCTCTCTTAGGAAACTGACAACTAAACTAGAAATATTTTAGGAAGATATGCAAAACTACCATTTCTTACTACTCTTTTGCAACAATACACTTTTATGTTATCCATTTTAAAAAATACCACTCATCTGAACAGAATGACCAAATAACCCTTATCTAATAAAAACATGTAACTGGAACTGAAATTTTCCCACCAAATTTTTAGTGCCAAAATTTACTTTTCCCGCCAAAACAAAATTCCGCCAAACTTTTTTCCTGCCAAAAAGAAAATTTCCCGCCAAAATGTTTTTCCCGTAACAAATTTTTTCTCAACCAAAATAATCCTTTTAAAAATCCTTAGAAAGTTTTTTAAAAGCTTTGATAGTTATTAAAAACCCTTATAAATCATTTTAAAATCTTTATAAAGTCTTTAAAAACATATGTAAATACTTTAAAAATCCCTTTTAAACCTTTGTGAATCATTTTAAACCTTTTACAATAGTTTTAAAAGGATTTACAAGGATTTACAATGATTTTTAAACCTTTGTAAATCCTTTTAAAATCTTCTTAAAACTCTTATAAAGTCTTCACAATCATTTTTTAACTCTTAGAAACAAATTTGTTAGTATTTTAAAACATTTATTATTCTTTTTGAACCATTTTAAAACTCTTGTGAACCTTTACAAAAGGTTTTAAAAAAACTTACAAGAGTTTTTAAAGGATTTTAAAACTCTTGTAAATATTTTAATTTTTTTTTAAACTATTGTAAATCCTTTAAAACCCTTGTAAACCCTTGTAAACCATTTAAAAATCTTTTTAAAACTCTTGTAAACCCTTTTAATAATTTTGAACCATTTTAAACTCTTGTGAACCTTTACAAAAGGTTTTAAAAAGATTTATAAGAGTTTTTAAAGAGTTTTCTTTTAAATTCTTTAAAAATCTTTTAAAAACCCTTGTAAATATTTTAAACGCCTTAAAAATTCCTTGTAAATCTTTTAAAACACTTTTAAACCCTTTAAAAATCTTTTAAAACCCTTTAAAAATCCCTTGTAAATATTTTAAAACCCTTTTAAACCCTTTAAAGATCTTTTAAAATCCCTTGTAAATCTATTTCCAGCCAAAAAAATATTTTTGCGGGAAAAATGTTTTTGAGAAAAAAACTTTGATGGAAATTTTTTTTTCGAAATTTTTTGGTGGGAAATTTATTTTGGAATATTTTAGGCGAAAAAATATTAATATTTCATTTTGTTAACCTAAAACAATTTCGAAATATGAGTAAAATGGTCATTAAAAATTTAAAGAGGTATAAATGAAAATGGCAAATAAGAAAAGGTAGAATTGAAAAGGGGTAGTGTGGAAAGGACATTCTGAGCAATTATTCAATATTGTATGACTACTAAATTCTCATATGCAAATGTGAAATCAAATTTGTATTCAATCACTTGTTTATATAATGTCTGGTTCTTTAGATATTAGCTCACTTCAGGTAAGAAAACAAAATGTGGTAGCCTCATTACTTCATTAGTGCAAAGAAAGTGATTCTTTGGGATAAATTTGGATAATTTTGAATCAAAGCTGTAGTAGGACAATACACTTTTATAGTATTTTTTATTAAAGGGAAAACTCAACATCTAAAGGCAAGGAATATCCAACAGTTTGAACGCTAAACAATCAAGGGACAAGCAGAGCGTTTTCTAAATAAAGTTGCCGTTCTTTGAGAGCCGAGCTCGAACCGTAATCTGGCTTCATCACACACATAGTTCATCTTCCCGGTCGTCCCATCTCTGCAATCAGGAAAATGCAACCTCGATCCAAACCTCATATCACCTCTTTCCTTAATATTCTCCATAATATCTTTCACAATCACACCATCCATATCTCCTTCAGAGGCAATCGATGTAACCTTAAGCAGCTTAGGCCACCACGGTTTGATATTGTAACTAAATACTCACAAGAGTTAATCTATGTTAGTTTTCGAAACAAAAGAAATATGTGAACAAAACTAACAACCAAGGAGTGAAATCTTTTGAGTCCACATGCAATATGTGATACAACGAGGATTCATCCCTCTCAGTATAGACTAGTTATTCTGAAACATAGCTTCCTCACTACCGCAAGAATCCCATGATACAACAACTACGCTCTTACAACAATGGTTAATTTGATCACGATTCAATAATCATCTACCATGATTCACTCTCTTTTTGGTTAAAGTTCAAAGTAATATTTTCGCATTTCTTTGATATAAAACGATGTCGATTATTTGGTTCATGACTTTTTATTTCTCTTAGTTTCACAACAACTTCGCTCTCACAACAATGGTTAATTTGAGCACTAACCAATGACCAATTGACCATGCATGATTCACTCTCCTTTTGGTTAAGTTCAGACAGTGTAAAAGCTTTTCTTGTTACAAAATGCTGTCGATTTTTTGGTTCATCAATTTTATTAATTTCTTTTGCACTTTCACCAACACCTAATATTAAAAAGAAAATAAAAACAAGATCCACCAATTCAATGCGATAGGGTAAGTGACTAAATGTTCATTGCCGTTGTCACCCTTTGAACCCAATTTAGGACTCAAAGAGCCGTCTGATTATATTTAACCTTGGTCGAAGTATTTCTAACGAGCTGGTAAGTCCTCATTGGTCCATTATATTCACTGTCCACAATAATTTTAATTACTTGTACGACTCGGTTAACTCCTTCTAGGAAAAACTAAAGTGTACCTACCTAGTACATACGTACTTCTTCATATTACCACAAGTTTTTTTTTTTTTTTTTTNNATTCAACT
>Ga0041059_1003018_pt1 | contig 11916 bp, 14 predicted proteins | sample AraColnosormetaG_FD_56232 | JGI IMG/M metagenome (GOLD analysis project Ga0041059, IMG submission 56232) | Arabidopsis roots microbial communities from North Carolina, USA - Col MF nosort | ecosystem: Host-associated > Plants > Roots > Unclassified | place: USA: North Carolina | collected... | reverse complement strand
CCACTATTGGATTATATAGTATACAACAATGATTTGCAATAGAATCGTTATGGAAAAAAAAAAGTATATTCCGAAATAGTTCACTAATTCCTCTGTTTTCTAACCTAAAGAAACTGGTACATAAACACTGCTTGCTTGCTACTAAACAATTTGTAAGCTTTTTCCTCTTCAATTTCACTTCCTGTTACCATTTTGCCTTTATATATATATACCATCTGAAAAAACAAAAACCATTGAAGGATAAGTAGTCTAAGTGAGCATAACGAACACAGATTTTAGTTGGGATATGACAAGAGATAAGTGTGAAGTCTCTCTCACCTGTAATATGGTTAAGTGGGTGAAGTAGTAGCTATGCAGACTTCGGATATGAGATCCGAAGATAAATTTATTCTGCAAATCAGGTTTCAGCTTGAAAGTTTCTGCAGTGTCTTGGCCAGCATGATCGCATTCCCTGTGTTAAGCAAAGAAGAAGACTGTTTCATATTGGTGCACTCAGAGATCAATCTCAAGAGTTTCACATTTAAGAAGGCTAATCCCTTACCGTTGAACTGCTCTCCTTCAAGTTTTCGAAACACTCAGCGAGTTCTATTTGTTTTGACGCGGTCAAAAAGAGCGCCTGTCACCATTAAATCCTAACTTACGTCGAATACCTGGAGAGATATATAGATATTGAAACAAATCAGTGAATGTCTATAGTTTACCTTCTTTGTCTTCTGCAAATCTTGCTCAATGGATTTGATACGGTCTAATGAATCACGAAGTATATCTTCTTTTTCCTGAGGAATACTTGAGGGTTTATCACACAAAACTGTGACCATGGTCTCCAGATTTTGCAACCTCAGCCAACATGGATGGACCTGAGGAGGAGGAACTTGTTGCTGGGAGACTGAAACACTTAACTCCGGTCTCAATTGGTTCTCTGGTTGCTTATTTACAAGTCTTCCCAAGATCCGGAACATGAGACATAGACTGCCAAGAAGTTGGAGGATAAAACGGGCCAAAAAACTTGCAACTTTCTGAAGAGAGGTCGTTAAACTCCTTTCTACTGCCAGATTATTCGGTAATGGACCTGCAGAAAAGTGTTTAGAGATTATTAAAATCTTGTCTAAAATGGATCATGACATGAGCACACAGAGTGGGTTTAACCTACTTGTTGAATCAGACTGTTCCATTCTCCCAACACCAACTGCTTCAGCTTGATTGCTCAGCTGAGCACGTTTGTCCTGCATACATAAGAATGTGCGATAATCATTCACTGACAATATTAGAACATGAACAAACATAAACAGACTATTTATATACGTAAACTAACATGTTCAGGATGCGATTCTCTCTCCCTAACATGGCCTCCATCAGGTGATGACATATCTGTGTTCACATGCTGCTAAAAGAAATGGGAAGGTGATATTAATACAGAAAGTAACAGAAGCCAGTAGCTGTTACAAGTTGACTAGAATTAATACTAACCCGTAAGGAAAATAATTTAGCTACTTCCCCATTCTCCAGAAGCCCCATTTCTTTTGGTTTGTACATTGCATCTCTCGAGCGCACTAGCTACAAGTATGATGCAAAACAGAGACTTTATCATATAATGCTTTTCAAGAGATACCAGTGTCTACACAAAAATTTGAGCAGAAAAGAATCATACTTTCATTATCTCCGGGTCGTTCCAAGGCCCCTTGTTGAATCGCATACACCCACCTTCATGTGCACACTTGCAATTTCCACCCAGAAACTCAGGAAGCTCACTGTGTAAAGAAAATAACAGAGGTTTTTGTCTCAGCCTCCAAACAACTAAGCAAAAGTGGATTATATTGGGTTGCCACCAATACAGTATAAATTCTGACCTTGGATCTATAATTTCAAGAAGGTGACTGCGATATTTGTTTCCCAAAACCTGTGCAATAACCAATGTAAATTGTTGGTCAAGTTGAAGCATCTCAAATGTCCTGTATAAGTCTTATCTATGTGGAAGATGAAATACATGTATCTTAGAAGTAGTTTTCGGGTCGAGAAAGCCTTTCACGGTGTTCCAAACAAGCTTGAATCCGTTTCCAGCATTAATAATGTACATCTGATTCAATGTCTGTCTTCAGTGAACCAAAACCAATGTTAGTGTTCTTCAATGGTGAAAAGTGTATAGGTTGCCATTCAAATAACTTTCATACACCCACCTCAGGATAGTTGTCACCGTCAATTTTCTGCATTCGCATTACAAGGTCCTGAGCTAATTTTCTAAAGCTCATCCAGCTCTGCATCAAAAGAAGCATTTAAGACCTCAGGGATGTGACAGAAGTCCCGGTTGCACTGAAACAGAATGTTGAGAAAGGAATGTAGAGGTACCAACCACTCCATGCACATCTATTATGGTTGTCGAAGAATTTATGTGCCTCTTTGCTGCGATCGAACAAGCTGGAAACTTCTCAGAAAAAGTCTTTTCAAAACCCTGTACATGATATCTCAAGAACCGCTCCAATGTGGTAACCTTCATTAGCTTGCCGGGGTCAATTTTACCAAGCCGTTCAATGTAAACAGGCCGTCCCTCTCTATCTACACCATGATAACCATGTGGATAGTATTGTTGTACTTCTTCATATTCATCATAAACAAAATCCTGAAGGAATATGTCATCATTGCCAGTTAGGAAAACAGCAAAACAAAACCCATGTGGAAAGATTCTTAGCAAAATTCTAAACTTTAAAGGTCTTTGTAGCACACTCATAAAACAACAATATCTTTACTAACTCAAGGAAGGTTCTTATCCTTCACCTGTATTATAGTATCAACTCCATTCTCTTTCCTCCACTTTAACATTTCTTCCCACATCTGAACTGTTTTCTCAAGATCAAACCTCCTCGCCTTCAAGAATCTGCAACAACAAACCTAAAACTGATCATGACACAATCCAAAATACTCACTGACATGATCCTGCAGTAGTATCACATTACCTCAACATGGTATGATAATCATCGTGCCGTGGTGGAAGCAAATCTAAAGAAACCAAAGCTTTTCTAAATACATTCACTGCTTTCTCCTCTTCTTCATCTCTCACATCCTCAATCACAATTGGTGCATATTGATCAGCGACACGCTTCCCTCTTTTCCTTAAACTATGTGTCAATTTATTCGAAGCTTTAATAGCTTTCTTCTTTAAAGATCTAGAACGAGTTCTTGTAATCTTCTCATCCTCTGAAACCTCAATGTAATCTTTACTCTTTCCTTTATCAGTTTCTGGAACCAAAAGTATCTCACCTAATGCTACAACAATAAAAGCAAACATAATCAAATACTTCAAAAATCACATAAAAGCAATCAGATTTTTCAAAACCAATATCTGAAAATTTACCTGGCATTTGTTTTTATCAAAGAAACAGATGATAATAATGTAAAACCTATGTATCTGCAAAAATGTAGATTTAACTCAGATTTATATGAAATCGAATCATCAAATCAAATCGTAATTTTAAATCAAACCCAAGATCAAGAGACAAGAATCATCAAATAAAAACTGATCCTTTATTGCTCCAAATTCAAAGATCCAGAAAAACAAAAACCAGAAATGATTTTCTCAAAATTCGACATTTTTCGTCTTCGAATTCTTTTCTTACCTAACAAGCGATCTCACGAAATCGCGGAGTATCAAAATCAGAAATCTTTCTTTAAATTTTCCAGATTTAGGTAAAGAAGGAAAAAAAAGCTCTCTCTTTCAACAAAAACGTCGTTTTCAGATTACAAAGTCAAATCTTTTATATACATATACGTATAAAGTTTTCCTCGGAACGTAGCTTGGAGAAAGAAGAAGACGAAGCGTCGTATTCAAACCCAAAATTAAATGCAGAGAAGAAGGAAGAAGAAGAAGAGAGAGAAAGCTTTCACGATGGTTATATTCGCCATTTTTATAGCTTGCTTTAACATGGAGTAGAAATGAAAACCGAAACTAAACCGGTAAGTAAACCAGGTTTAACCGGAGATTTTATTAGTCAACATTTGTTTTATTAATCAATGCTTTGAGATTTGGAGAGTAATTAACGTTACGGCTAGTCAAAGATAAAGGTGTTGTTAGTTAACTTCTTATTAACGGCGAGATTTAACGACCGCTTGGTTGTTGTAGCGGTGGTTACGGTACGCGTAAGCGCTAAGCTAACCATAACTGTCAATTTTAACAGTATTAGTTTGGTTATGTGTAACTTTTATTTTTGGAATTAAAAATCTGATGTGGGTCCACCGACAGAATAGTTTTTTCCATGTTGTCTCCACTAGTTGTATGACACGTGGTAAGTGCCGACGCAGATTTTATACGGAAATAAGGAAGTGCCACGTAGCTAACTTTAGGTCCAAAAGGAGAGGGACAGGTAGACCACGTGAGTTGATCAATTCATGGCCTTGCTTACATATGAAATAATAAAACCTTTTTTTTTTGTTCATGGCAAAATGTTTTTATTTGAATATAAAATTACTTTTACGCACCTCTTATTTGATATAATATCTCCAGTAAAATCTTAAGAATTACACAAACTAGCCTGAAGAAGAAGAGAATTTTGTTAGTTCCTTAGTCAACTGTCATGCCATATAGTGAATTTGGATTGAAGAATATTTGTAGAAGATTAACATAATTGGGACGCTTAGAAGTTATAGAACTCATCCCTAAGGATTGAAGTATCAACTGATAAATAAAACTGAAATGAGGTGATAAACTTCAACAGTGATACAAGGAAGAAAACAAAATCTGAATAGATAAAAACCAAAACAAGAGTTAAACCAAAAGATAGATGCTGATTTTCTTCAGTACTTGATCGATGCAAGAACATCGAGCTGGGATCCAAGTTTCTCCTCTGCAACCTTCTCGGCCTTTGCCCTGAGCTTGGTGAGTTGCTTCTTACGCTCATACAAAGCTTGTGACCTCTCCTTTCTCTTCACCTCAAGCTCCTGTAAAATCATTAAACCAACAGTAAATTCCCAGTTTCTTCCACAGATTAAGTGAGATAATTTTCTCCTGACTAAACTAAGTACAATGATATGATCTTCAGTTATAAATTAAAACAATCAGCAAAAGACCCAGAACAATGACAAAGATGTGTCAGTAGATGCTATTCAAATCAACTCATAGGAAACTTACAAATACAATTTTAGTAAATGAAGCACCTTTTGTTCCAATAATAAGGCAGACGAAAAGGACAAAAGGGACATACCTTGATGGTATCGTAATGGTTCCAGCCAACTTCAGAAGACAAACGTCCCAACAAGCAGTACTTGTGACCAGCCTGAAGCCTCAACACCCTAAACAAAACAAAACAAACGAAAACCAGTTGACAGCTAAAACACATTGAACATAACCAAAATTACAAGATAGAACAAAGTTGCAGAAACATTACTTGAGAGCATCAGGAATGACCATTCTCTTGACCTTGTCATAAGGAGGTGGTACTCCCTCAAACACCTTCAAACGTGCAAGAGCAGCAGCACCACGCTTGGTCTTGTGTGGAATCATCCTGTAAATGACAAATGATCACATTTCAAATCCTCCATCACACTATCAAACATACAATTCCTAACACAGACATCATTGCACAAAGATCAAAAGCTGACCATTTCTTCATACTTAATAGTAACTAACCAACCTAAACACAAATCCATCCATTGATGCAAACCCTAACAAGCTACACAAAATATAACAACTTTCCAAAAACCCAATACTCAAATTCTAATCTTCATTTTCAAGAATCACATACTAAGCTAAGAACTTTAAGACTGTGAGATTAGAATACGAACCCACGAACGGTACGCCAGAAGATCTTAGACGGAGCACGGAAATGAATAGGACCATGAGAAGGTTTAGTGTTCATGCGTTTCCTAAGAAACCTCATGTACTTCATCTTCTGACGAACCAAACCACCAGACAAACAAATCTCCTCACATCGGACAACAACAACACTCTGTCCATTGAGCAACTCTTTAGCTATGATCGAAGCAAGACGACCACACATATGGTGACGTGCGTCAACAACGACACGCTTTGAACATATCCCTGACCCAGACACCATCTTCTCGATTCGAATTCGCCTCTCCTTAGCTTCCGCTCTTCGAAAAGATCTCAGCTTCACTTCAATGGCGACTTTATATATGATGCGACATTAGGGTTAAGAGTTCTCTAAACCCTAATTTATTGGGCCTTTTGTTATTATAATAAGGCCCAGTAGCCCAGTAACAGGCCATGCCCAGGCCCATTTTTTCTACTTTCTAAGGCATTGGAGATTTTCAGATTCTTCTTCTTCTTCACAGGATCAGCAATGAATATAGCTTCGAGGATTCGACGAAGTTTTTTAAGAGAGAAGAAGGAATCTTCAGATGGGAATAGCTTGAAGAATGGATCGAGTGTTAAGGAAGAAGGTAAAGATGAGATTTTGGGAGTTACTGATGAGTTAATCGATCATGTCAGATCCTTCACCATTGATACGTTTAAGAACTTCTCTCTGGAAGGTAATTACGAAAATTGGATCCCAATTTAGTTAGGATTTTTTTAGTTTTGTGATTTATGAAGTTGATTTTAGTAGTTTGGGTTGTAATTTCTAAAACAGATGAAGAAGAAGAAGTATCTGTGAATCCTTTGGGAGATGAAGATAATGGAATGAGTTCATCTGCAAATGTGAAGAAGGATTTGTCTGATTGGCAGGAGAAACACGCGGTTCTCGTGTTATCGAAATCGAAGGTTTTTGGTCTTGAATTTTGAATCTTTTTGTGATTGACTTTTGTTTTGAAATGAATGGAATTGGTAGCTGTAGAGATTACAAATGATCAAAGTTTAGCTTTTGGAGCCAATGGTGCTATTTTAAAGTTAGATTCATATCTGAGTGTGTGGGCTGATGATTCTTATATAGCCTATTACATAGCTGTTGTCTTCTTGATTTCCTAAATTTTGCTTCTTTTGATGATTGAACTTGTGTTGAAATGAATGGAATTTGTAGCTGTTGTCTGTAGAGATTTCAAATGATCAATGATTGGATTTTGGAGCTAACGGTGCTATTTAAATTAGATTCAAATAAGAGTTGATGATTCTTATAGCGCCTATAGAAAGTTGCTGTCTTCTTGATTTGCTTGTAGCTTTGGGTTTGGTCAATTAGGAGCAATGGATCGAATCTTATAGGGAAATTTGAAAGTTACTCTTTAGGACTAAGCAAGATTTCTAAATGGATGGAACTGGTAGTGGTAGAGCTCTTGGTCCACTGGTATCACTTGAATCAGAATCGGATCAGAGTTTATGTGCCGAATCTTATAGTTCATTTGATGCTACTATCTTCCTGAATTGCTTGTAATCTGGTTAGGCTCATGTTAGTGAAAATGGTAAACATGCTCGTGTTTGCAGTTCAAGATGATTTTGTTACACAGTTGGTAAAATTGAATTTGGTTGATAGGACCATTGGGTTTAAACGAATCTATTTTCAAAGCTGCTCTAAACAAGATTGATTTCGTGTTACAGGAACTCTCACAGTTGAGATTCAAGTTATGCCCGCGAGTTTTAAAGGAACATCAGTTTTGGAGGATATATTTCCAGCTTGTGAGGAAGATTGTGGCAAAGTAAGTACTTTCTTATGCCAAAAAATTTCGTTTGAGATGGTTCCATAACTCCAGGTGTAATGCCCTTAGTAGGTGTTAAATGCACCTTACTCTGTTGTTCTGTGTATGATTCCACTTTCATATAGAGATAGTGAGATGGGTTTTTAGCTTGTAACAAAGTGATGAATAAAGATCACGAGAAATATGAGTTTAACCATTGGTAGTTCATGGAAATTATTTGCAGATATGAGGTGCTAGCAATCCAACAGGCTCAAATCAGGAGGATGGCCATGGAAGACAGTAAAACTTCTGAAAGCAAGGGTGTATATGAAGTTGAAATGTCAGAAACAAAGCAAAGGTTGAGTACAGGACCTGCAACTCCGTGAAGCTTCGGTGGTAGAGTTGGGATGGAACATGACAGGTACTGTAATATTACAGACTACGTATTTACTTAATACAACTATTATCAACGAGAATGAAATCACTCTAAGCATCCTATGACTTGCTTTTGCAGTTTTGCTCACAAATTAACCAAACAAAAACGCTGAACCATCGGAGAAGCAGGGCTTGATCAGTAAATATTGTTCATGTGTTAAAAGGTGACAAAACCAAGAAGGTTTTGATTCTTCAGAGATGTAAATGATCATGTGAATTTAGTACTAGTATCAGACATAACACAGTGGTCTTAAACGCTTTGTACTAATAAGAATAGACATCATTATTTAATGTTTTGATTCATCCGATGAGCAAATGATCTAAAGAGGTGAAATATTTTACAGAAACCAAGAAACCTAATCTTTAGCATGAAAGGTGCTACTAACTTAGACTTTTGAAGAAATAATTCCAGAAAGCAAGACAGTGAGTGCAGTGCCAATAAAGAAGAGAGAGATGAAATCTAATCGAAGCATTTTACTGCAACCTGTATGACAGAGGAATTGGTACAAGTACCCACATGTGTGAAAAGCCCAATGAGATTAGAGTATCAAACTATCAATAAAGAAGATAGAGATAAAACCTGTGACTAAGGTTTTTGTTCAGACAAGTTCACTACTTTTGCTACTTGAATCCAAAGTATATGACTTGTAAAGTAACTCTAATGCAGAACCACAAAACTCAGACCTTCACTGAAGTAACCAAAGAACAATGAAGAGATTTACAATACTAATTTAAGTAACTTGACAGTTAAATTAGACATTTATTTGTAGCAAATGAGAGAGATTAACATTACATTATTCTTGACTAACAAGTTATACACCAACCCTAAAACCCCACAAAGTTAGTCTGTGTGCAATTTTCATCTCCTCTGTTCCAACACAGATGTTTCCTAAAGCACACAACTTTACATCGAACACAACTCATTTCATGGCATCACTTTGACCCATTCGTAACGTCCAGGCAATGGATTGTCCGAGACAATGTCAAAGTTGTACCTGCAAAACCATAACTCCCCCAAAGTCAGACCAAACTCTAAAAACTCAAGAGAATCAAGACACTAAAGAAAATGGGATTTGTACTTTTGAATGAAGAATCTCTGTTGTTGCTGTTCTGCGCTAGCAAAGAAGTCTTCAATCTCACTTTGTATTGATTTTGAATCACTTATCATGCTCCTATGAGAGAACCAACATATCAAAACTCAATCTCTGTATTGTAGTAAAAAAAAAAAGTTTGGAGCTTTAAAATGAAAAAAAAAACAGAGTTAAAGTTACCTGTTTTCTGATTCCAAATCAAAACCTTTATCTCCAAAATTACAATCAGACCTAGATATTCTCTCATTATCACCACAAGCTTCTTCCGTCGTCGTATCCGGCTCTAATTTCTTCGCCGGACCGGAACTAGCCCTAGGGTTTTTCGTTTGACATTGATTGACACTAGGAATGAGCTGTTGCTTCTGCTGTTTTCTGGTATTAGTGAGTAATGGAAGCTTCACGAGACGGCGGCTCCGGAGCTGGAGGTAGTTAAAGGAGTCTGCTTCGTCGGAATGAGAACGGAGACGGTGGAGGGCGAGGTTTTTAGCGGCGGCGGCTCTGGTACGGAAACCTAGAGCGGGTGGGTGAGATTTATCCTTAACGGAAACGGCACCGGCGACTTTTGACTTCTTAATGTATTTTCCCATCTCCGGGAAGGTGGTTTACTGAATCTCCGGTCGAGAGCGAAAGGAGGGAAGCAACGAAGGAGGAGGAAAAAAGTGATTTTTAATCTGAAAAAGTGAAAACTAAAAGGACAATGGAAATATTTATTTTAAAATCGAATCAAAAAACAAATTAGACAAATTTTTAAGGTGTCAAAGGCCCTCTCACCTGATTGTCATCATTTTCTTCGAAAAAAGATAAATCAAAATTTAATTAATTGGAATTTAATTTAATTTTTGTATTCTATCTGATTAAAACTTAAAAGTCTACTTTACAAAAGTAAATTATGAACAATATATGAGATATTTAAAGTATTAATTTGAGTTTGCTTGAGAAAAATATAGTTTAATACGCAAATTTTTAAAAAATATTCATTTAATACGTAAACTTTGAATATAATCATTTAATATATAGAAAAAAGTTATTTTACACTAAGTTAATGTTATCTAATTTTTTTACGTTGGTATAAATTTTGGCTGATAAACAATTAAGTTTGTGTAAAATAACCGGTCAATAATTTTTACATATATTAAATGTTTATATATAAAATTTACGTATTAAATAACAACTTTTTGATAATTCATGTAGTAAACGACATATTTCCGACTCTATATTTCACTTATATTATATAATTAATTCTTAGTTACTCCAAAATAACATAAAATAATAGTTCTCAAATGAAGAACATTTTTGGAAATATATATTCCAATTATTCTATACACTATATATATAGTATTTAAAGTTTATGAGTGGTTGGTGCAACAAATAATAAAAGGCTGCCGAAAGTAACAAGGTCTTTGAGAATAAAGATCATCAAGCTTATATTAATTGCTTTGGTAGACCATCCATGATTATAAAGCAATTGATATCGTGTGGAAATTTTTAGTTATTTTTGTTAAATAATGCAAAGATCGTTGTATGTGTCAAATTTGTTTTGGTTTAAGATAATAAGGCAGTTCATTTTTTGCATCCATTTTCATTGTTTCATAAAATTTGGTAGACAAGTCAACGTTAACTTTGTACAAACAATCCAAAACAAAAGCTAGCATTCAGATTTTCAAATGTCATGCAGGTTATTGGTTCAAAAGAAAAAAAGAGTCAACCATCTATTAAATTCTTCACATTTGACAAAAACGTACACATTAATTGTATACAGATACATTTGACTGTAAATTTTTTTTTTTTAAGTAAACAAGTGTCTTAAAATTAACATCATAGGGTTGATCACTTACCTAAGTATTTATTTTCTTTGGATTTATTAGCATTGGACATTTATATTGGTTGCTTCTAGTTTTATAGTTATGTAATCATCTCAACAACCGTTCTCTTTGTGATGTAATAGTTGAGATTATCTTTCATAAATTAGGCTTCAAAAGTTGACTTGTTGGTAAATTTGTCGAACAAATAAAGTTGGTCTGACTACATGCTTATACTCACGTCTAAATAGAAAAATTAATTTTCCTTTACATAAAATTTAGTTTATACTTTATAGTATCTGAAATGTAAATATATGACTCAATTTGGTTTTCTACATTTCTTTTGTGTAGCAAACACAGTCTTATTCTTTTTTGTTTCTTTGAAACAAGAATCGTGATGCGGCGACTAATTAATCTACTGTTACGTGATATACATTTATACATTAAATCAGACTTATATTTATTTATTTTTGTTAAAAGGCCTTCTTATATTAATATATATGTAACCCGTGAAACAACAACAAGGTGAGTACTGAGTAGAGGCTCCCAATGTCAATGCCCCGGTGCTTATTATTCTTAATCGAGAGGTTTATTATTATTGAAGAAGATGAATTACATTAAAAATCTCTAAATTTAAAGCTTGCGATAATTCATAATTCTCATGATTTTATCGAAGATGTCAAAGGGACATTCTCATGAATCATGATTTTATATGCTTCAAATCGTATGCATGACCAACACTGTGTACAATCTTTAGATATTTCTTTGTTCATCAGTTCATCCAAACACGAAAGATCACACTACTAGCCCATAATACTTTAAACCTGAACAAAACTTTATAACCGGTTTAAATATGGTAAAAACTATTTTCACCGTACAAAGAAGGAAGGCACACGTGCGATGACTCTCAGCAATCATGCAACAGCTCAGATCTCGAACGCTACCGAATCCCCAAAAATCAGAGATAAAGGCAAAAAAAACAAAAAACAAATAAAGGATCTGCAATAACACTCTTCACGTCCTCCCGCCCTTTTTTTCAG
>Ga0041059_1003017_pt1 | contig 11917 bp, 10 predicted proteins | sample AraColnosormetaG_FD_56232 | JGI IMG/M metagenome (GOLD analysis project Ga0041059, IMG submission 56232) | Arabidopsis roots microbial communities from North Carolina, USA - Col MF nosort | ecosystem: Host-associated > Plants > Roots > Unclassified | place: USA: North Carolina | collected... | reverse complement strand
CTTGAAACGTTTGTGTGTATCTCTCTCTCTCTCTCTCTCTCTCTCTCTCTCTCTCTCTCTCTCTCTCTCTCTCTGATTGATTCTTTCGTGAACAATGTATTTCAATTTTCGTTTTGTGGGTTTTCTAGATCTAGCTCGGATTTTGCTTGTTTCGATGTGTTAGTCAATCGATCTGTGTTCCTTTTTAGTCAGCGTTCTTGATTTGAGCTCATTGAAGATTGTGCATTTTGACTTCATAGTAGCTAGTTTTACTTTTCTTCAGCTGAAATTTTCAACCTTTTTTGTAGTGAAGATTGATCTCTTGAGCTGTTTTTGATTAGTAGCAGTAAACCTTCGAACCCTAAAGAAGAAATTAGGGTAAATAACAGAAATTTTCTAGTAATAACCCTTTGAACCCTAAAGAAGTAACCTTCATAGTTTGGGTGTTAAATTTAACACTTTTGACTTCACAAAGTACTTGTGTATCTTCGAGTTTTTTTTCTTCTTTTTCCTGACAGTTTTTGGAGTATTCGTTTAGATTATATGATTCTTGGCCCATTCTGTATTGATTCTGAACTCTTTTCTTTTGTTTTATGTTCTTTTGCTTTGTTTCTCCACCTGACAGTGTCTGTTCCATGTTGTGTCTGATTGTATCTTTTGATTTTGTACAAGTTTCTTATGTCCACAAAATGGTTGACATCTTAATCTTTCTCTACTCTTGAAGTTACAGTTATCATTTTTTAGCTTTCCTTTACCTGTAACAACTAGTATAGTAGTATGCATTTGTTTTCTGAATTTTGTTAGCCTCTGGTCAACAGGAACTTGCGACATCATTTAGATTTACATTTAGTTATCTTACATGATTGAATTCTCTGTAAATTGGGCATTGACTGTTCTTAGATTTGAATGCTATTTTAAAGGAAAGTTTATATTCTGGAAGATTTCATACACTTGATAGAACTGATTGAAAAACGATTCGAATATTTTGAATTATTTGTCTATTCAATCAATATACATCGGAGGAAACACTAATTGTTACTACTTTCCTTCATTCTTTGTAGACAAGAATAGTTTTAACTCCTGTAATAATATGTTCACGTTTGATTTTAGGAAATGTCTGCTGCTGTTATAGAAGGAAATGATGCTGTTACCGGTCACATAATTTCTACTACAATTGGAGGCAAAAATGGTGAACCTAAACAGGTTGGATTCTGTTGTTTATTAAATCTTTGTAATGATTTAAATCATAGTTATTGCTCGAGCACACTACCATGTATAAGGTTACCTAAGGTTTGGATTAATCTATAGAAATTCAACAAATAAATAAATAGGTTTTTACATCTTTTGACTTTGTGGCTCCTTTTTTCCAACTCTAAGTTCTACTCTCTAATGTTTTCATCCCTCTGGCCTTTACAGACCATTAGTTACATGGCCGAACGTGTTGTTGGAACAGGATCATTCGGAATTGTATTCCAGGTATCATTGTGCTTGTCACTGTCTACAGGCAAATGGCTTTTTGTCTTTCCTTTCTGATCAGATTGTTAACTTACCATTCTAGGCAAAATGCTTGGAAACTGGAGAATCAGTAGCCATTAAGAAGGTTTTGCAAGATCGCCGTTATAAAAACCGAGAGTTGCAATTAATGCGACTAATGGACCATCCAAATGTGGTTTCCTTGAAGCATTGTTTCTTCTCTACAACGACTAGAGATGAGCTCTTCCTCAATCTCGTTATGGAGTATGTACCAGAGACATTGTACCGGGTTTTGAAGCACTATACTAGTTCAAACCAGCGGATGCCTATCTTCTATGTCAAACTTTACACATACCAAGTATGCATTGTTATCTACTCTTTCCCCAATAAATACTCTTTACTCTGTTGTGTTTATCCTAAAACTGTTTATAAAATATGTTGTGCAGATCTTCAGAGGCTTGGCTTATATCCATACTGCTCCTGGTGTCTGCCACAGAGATGTGAAACCACAAAATCTTTTGGTACGTTGATCTATTGTGGGTTTTGTCTTTGGTAACCTTGACTAGATTGTAATCTTATTCTCTGTATGTTCTGTAGGTTGATCCCCTCACCCATCAGTGTAAGCTCTGTGATTTTGGAAGTGCAAAAGTACTGGTAAGAGGTTTAGACTTTTATTTACCCCATTTGTTGTTTGTCTTTTCCACTGTGCTTGTGTCTTTGCATGCAGTAGTTAAAAACTCCAATTAAGTGAATATTATGCAAGTAATTTACATAAGTATGGATGCAGTTTCAGATATTTCTCTGTTAGCCTGATATTTGCAACATTTGGCTTTTTATATTAGGTGAAAGGTGAAGCAAACATATCATATATCTGCTCTCGGTATTACCGAGCTCCAGAACTCATCTTTGGTGCCACAGAGTATACATCATCCATTGATATATGGTCTGCTGGTTGTGTTCTGGCAGAGCTACTTCTTGGGCAGGTTAGTGTAAATTTCTAACCTGTTGAGTATCTTGAGAACTAAAGCATCTCTCCAAAATCTTCTGTAAACAATGTGGTATTATTTATCTTCACAGCCGTTATTCCCGGGAGAAAATTCTGTGGACCAGCTAGTGGAGATCATAAAGGTGAACTCTTCTTTTATTATATTTTGTTTTGGCGTCATTTCCTGTCTGTGCTCATGATGTGCTGTGTTGGTTTAGGTTCTTGGTACTCCAACTCGCGAAGAAATCCGGTGCATGAACCCAAACTACACAGACTTCAGATTCCCACAAATCAAAGCCCACCCTTGGCATAAGGTAATATATATATATGCATGTCACTTTCGAACTTCTTTCTAATCATACAATTGCTTACTTCTCTACCTAAACAACATTCATGGAAAAGAAGCTAACACGGTGCACAACTGCTCTATGACCTCCAGGTTTTCCACAAGCGGATGCCTCCGGAAGCCATTGACCTTGCATCTCGGCTTCTTCAATACTCACCAAGTCTACGTTGCACTGCGGTTGGTATTTCTAAACCAAGTACTCTTAATTGTTACAGTGGTTCTCTCTGGCTTCTTTGGACCATACACTGTTCAATGAAGGAGTGAAATGTTGTTTTTCAACTGACTTGTTTGTTTGCCGTCTGAAGCTCGAGGCATGTGCGCATCCGTTTTTCAATGAACTCCGTGAGCCAAATGCTCGTCTTCCAAATGGCCGACCTCTACCACCGTTGTTCAACTTCAAACAAGAGGTATGTTAAACCATTCCAAAATCACTTTTCCTTCAACCAAACATAACTGAATGTGCATACAGTTACTCAATCTGTTAGCTCTCTCTTTGACTATTGAAACAGTTGTCTGGGGCTTCACCGGAGCTTATCAACAGGCTAATACCAGAGCATGTGAGGCGACAGATGAATGGTGGCTTTCCATTTCAAGCTGGACCCTAGAAAAGCGATCTCGAGATGCTTTTCCAGAGCAAAATGCCGCCTTATGGAATGAAGGAGAGGGAGATTTACTTCTCTCTGATTAACTAAGTATCAGCTTCTGAGAAGAGATGATGTCTCCTCCTTAGACGTGGCCAATTCAGCTTTTTGAGAAATCAGGAGGCGATGATTGTGTCCTATTATATTCTTTTTGTTCACTGACTTGTAGAGAGATACTTTTCTCCTGTATCAGTATTTGTATATGTTTTTGTCCTTGAAATGAAACAAAATCGATTCCAAACTGCAAGTCAAATAACCGAAATGATGAAATGAAATCATGATAATCTAAAGTTGCCTACGGTAAAAGTAAAAACTAAAAACATTTGAAATCAATGAGCTTGAGGATAAAATTTTGCCAGCATTGGCATTGTAACGTTGAAAGGAAACAAGCACAAAAAGAGCAATTGAGAAGAAAGAAAACAATCCGAATTTTGTATATCCAAAAATCCATCGTTTAGGCTTTGCTTTTATTGCCCAGCTAACGAAAAAATGCGCTAATAAATTACTGTTTATGGGTAAACTTTCAGTTCCCACAAAACCAATTGCAGAAGTACAAATCTAGCCTCCTGTCTTATTGACTCTTCAAACAAAATTTGTATGTTTGGCTGAAACATGTAAGTAAATGATTTAAGATGACTTGGTGACTTCATGTATAGCATTCGCAAGGTATCCCACGTTTCCTGTTGTAACACCAGCCATACTGCAACCAAACATCAAGAGCCTCAATGATTAGGAAATGGCTTGCATTGAAATTAAGCATGTTGATGTTAGGAAATGGATTGCATTGAATGTGAGCTGAAAGATTTCTAATCAGGAGAAAGTGAAGTACCTGATACGGCCGTTACGGGTCATATAGATGTGATATTCGCTTGTTAAGCGGTCAACCTGTTCTGGTGTTAACCCACTGTAGCAGAACATTCCAATCTGTTATCACCATAAAGATATGACTGTGTGAGTCAAAGGAGAGAAATAACAAGAATTTCACAAAAGAAGCCTATTTTGTTGTTGTAGTTACCTGTTTGGTAACGTGCTCCCATGACAAAGGCGATCCTAACTTCTCAAGGCTTTCTCGCAAAGTAGTTCTCATGCCGATGATCCTATCAGCCATGACCTGTTACAGATTTTACATATGGCTTATCAGATTTTAATTCCATAGTTGATTACTAAACATAAAAGAGTGAACATGGGATATAAGGTAATTGAATGAAAGAATTAGCATTTTTTCATAAATGTTACCTTAACTTCTTTTAGCCACAGACTCTTTAACTCTGGGTCTTCAAGAATGGTTGAGACCAGCTGAGCACCATGCAAAGGTGGGTTGCTGTACATTGGTCTAGCTAGCTGCTGCAATTGACTTTTCACAGCCACGGCTTGCTTCGGATCTTCACAAAGCACACTGCAGTAGAAGACAAAGTTGTCATGTTCATATTCAGTTTTTACTTCATCACTAAATGAACCTGTATGATGGCTATTTCATACAATTTGTTGACGCCTACAATCCAAATTTTTAAAATGCTGATATCTGTACTTTCTAATTTCCATATTTTCCTTCGTGTAGGAAGAAAACGATGTTCTTTGTTGAGAAAAATGAATACCTGAGACATCCCACCCTCTGGCCGTAGAGTCCCATGTTTTTTGCATAGGACTGAGAAATTCCAATATGATGACCATCTTCAAGAAAGATCCTGATGGACTTGGCATCTCTCGCTGGATCTCCACTAGCAAAACCTTGGTAAGCCATATCGAAGAATGCGAAATGCTTTTTAGCCTGAAATGAGAACTCGATGTTAGTCTGCAGAGGGCTGATCAAGGAGAAATAAAGTCAATGATAGACAGATAACTATAAGAAACTGATGAGTTATCACCTTGAATAGCTGTGATATCTCTCTCCATTGTTCCTCTGTAGGGTCTACTCCAGTAGGATTATGAGCACAAGCATGAAGAAGGAAGAATGACCCTTCCGGAGCATTCTATGGAAAAAGGCTTAACAGAATTAGGATGTTAACAAGAAGAAGTAAAAAAGATGCTAGTTGAAGAAGATGTTCTTTGCTAACCTTCACATCATCCATCAATGCTGAGAAATCCAAGCCCTTGGTTTCTGGATGATAGTAATGATATGTCTTTTGAGGGACTTGTGCATCTTTCCAGATGTTGTGGTGGCTATTCATAAGAGAAAACATAAACCATGTTATTTTTGGGAAGCAAAAGAAGCTTGGCCACACTTACAAAGTAGACCGTTGAGGTTAACATGAGAAATGATCAAATCAACTGTAGGAAACTCACTTGGACCAGGTTGGAACAGGAATGTAGATCTGTGAACCAGGAGAAAAACGTTTCTGGAAGTCTGCAAAGAGCCGGCAGGCTCCAGTGCCAGACAGAGTCTGAACTGCAGCAATTCTTTTATCTTTGATAAATTCACTATTGTCCCCATAGGCAAGCTTCAATGTTAGGTCCACCATTTTGGCACTTCCTCCCATAGGAAGGTACTCCCTTTAGATGATTAATACAATAAAGACAGCTCAGATCAGTCTGGTGAAATATGGGACAATGAGATAATTGCTGATGTTGATCTTTTTTAATATGAAGGATACAAATTAAGCACCACATAGTCAAACACAACCATATTCAAAAGGGCTAATAAGACCTACAATATTTAACAAGTTATGTCAACAAATCACACATACTTTTCGTCAGTTACAATTCAAGAACTTCACCAACTGTACAAGAAGATTTCAAAACTTGACAATCAATTCATGTCAATGAACAGAGAAGCATTAAAGTTAGATCATTTGGGGAGAGAAAGAGAAACTCTTACATGAAAGTGCTCCCAGCAAGCCTTTTCTCAGCTTCTCTGACACATTCCAAGACAACAGGCTTCCCATTATCATCACGATATGCTCCCTTAAAATGATTTAGCCAATTCAACACATAAGTAAAGTAAACACAGATTAGCTTCATCAAAACCAAAATAAAAGCCACCATGCAAACACCAAATCAACAATCCATGTTCATCCATAGGATTAAGACCTCAATTTTGATGTAATTTCATAGATTCGTAAGATCTTGTAGTAAGCAGGGGAAAACAGAGAGTGAGAGAAAGAGAGACTCACCACACCAACATTAACTTTTTCAGGACTAGGATCAGCGAGAAAAGCTTCGGTAACTCCGAGGATCGGATCTTTAGGAGCAGGCTCAACGCTCTTCCACCATGAAGACATAGATCTCAAACCACCGAAATGACCGGAGATCGGAGTCATTCCTCGCTTCGAAGCTGCGTTTCGGATCATCATCGCCAAAGCCATAACTCTATCTCTCTATCTCTCTCTGTTTCTATCTCTTAACGTCAAAAAATCAGAAAAAGAGAGTGGTAAGGAGTTTATATATAGAGAGAGAAGTAGCGACTCGTACGAAGTTTTTGGCAGATGAGGACGAAGGAGAGTCGCACAAGTTGCTTAGAAAATGGCCTTGGTCTGTGTGTGTGTGAGAGATAAGGTTTGATTTTAATAAAATAAGCTTTACTCTAATGATAAATACTATAAAAAGTAATAAATGTTGCTTGGCTCTATGTGTCTGATTTATTTCCCTTTTAGTTAGTCTTCCAACACCTGAATCTAGTAATAAAACATTTATATTTATTTTAGAATCTTACATGTTTATGGTAGTTAATTTTTTAATTTTGACTGTTTTATCATATTATTTGTAACTTGAGTCAATTATAACAAGATGATTTCATTAGAATGTTTTGTGAACTTAAGTGCTTCCAACTTAATTATGTTTTGTGAACTTTACAACAAAATTATCAGAAAATCTCAAAAAAGTAAAGGAAGTTACGGGCCAGCCAATGGGCCTCTAAGGAAGTGCGGTATAAAAAGTTAATGCTATTGCGTAGGACCTCTCTTTTTTTACTTTTCCTTTCAGCATTTTATTACTACAGTACGCTTTTCACTATTTCAGCTTCGACGAGGTTTGTTTGTGAAGCGTGTGAAGGAAATGATTTCAATGGAGGAGAAGAACACATACGGCAAAAGAAAGACTGTTCCTCTGATTCCGGCTAACTACATCAGCATCCTTCAGCTCCAGGAGCGTTGGCTCAATGAGAAAGAGAAGAAGCGAAAGGAAGAAGAAGAGAGACGACGGAAACTACAGGCTGAGGAAGAGAAAAAGATAGAGGAAGAAGATCTGAAGAAAGCGGAGGAGGAGAAGCGTATGAATCGAAGTAATCGGAAGCATTTTGGGAGAAAAAAGGAATCTATAGACGGCGGAGAAGCACGATTCGTTGAGAAGGAGAAACCGGAAGTCACGGTGGCGATCGAGAGCGGTGGAGGTGAAGATGCGGCGGATGGATTACCGAAGAAGAAGAAGAAGAAGAATAAGGGAGCTTGGAGGAAACGATATAATAGCAAGACGAATAAAAATCAAGATGGAGCTGTGGTTGAGGATGTCATCGATTGCGGTTGTGTATCATCAATCGTGCCGCCTGAGTCCGTCGTGACGGAGAATAATACTCCGGTGAAAGATGTGGTTCCAGTTTATTGGATGAAAGCGACCAAATCTAAAGAGATTACCAAATCAATGGCCATAGAAACACAGTTTGAGAACTTCTCTATCAATAGAGGAGAAGCCAAAACTCTCAAGACACAAACCAAATGGAGATATCGTAATCGGCCAATGCCGAGAGGAGCTTCTTCTTCTACAATGGTGTGGGTGAAGAAAGAGCAGAACGAGAGAGCTGGTGATGGAATTGCAAGTGGCGTGAAGCCATTTAATGCGTAACGTTTCCTTTAAGGTTTGATAAATGTTGCTTCTTTACGGTTTCTATTTACTGATTTGGAATCAAACATTGATCTTTTAGAATATTTTGGTTTCAGGTTTTCTGCTTAGCTCTGGAATGCTACTATTCTTGGATGTTCATTGAACAGAGAGATGATGATGGTGTTGGATTAAAGACTCTGAAGCATTAGGGACTAATGGTTTGAGGTTAATTGTAAGCAAATGTACATAAGTTTGTAAGTATAAAGAACATGATTCCATAACAGTTTTTGGTGTTCTGCTTGTGCTACTTGAAAATACTTTTGAATTTCGGTTTGAGTGTTGCAAATCTGGACAATATCATAAACAAGCCTACAAATTCAATTTTTTAAACATTTACTTGTTACTAAATTTTGAGATAGTATCACATTTCTAGAGTGTAAGTTTGAAGATAAATTTACAGAAAAATTATAAGTATCACAAGTATACAGATTGATTACTTAGACAGCAGCTGGTGTTGGTGCTGATGCTGGAGTTGTCGTTGTTGAAGAAGGAACTCGGTTTTCCGGGGGGATCTCAGTAAACTCGGAAAGAATTGCCCTGAATTCGTCACCGCCAATAGTTTCTTTCTCGAGAAGCACTTCAACGAGCTTATCCATGGCTTCACGATTGTTCTTTATGTGGCTTAGAGCTATCTCATATGCACTGTCTGATAGTTTCTTCACCGCAGAATCAATGTCTTCTGCAAGCTTCTCAGACATGGAGTTTCTTGCCATCATTCTCATGATGACATCGCTTTGTGCCGAAGAATCCATCAAAGACCATGGTCCAATATCAGACATTCCAAATGTTGTTACCATCTGCAAAGTAAAAATATTCAACAGTCTCAAACACTCAGTTTCATCAACTAGTAAAAGATCAAACTTATCATCAGGCTCCAGCATAACTAATGTGAAGCTGAACGTGTCGCGTACCTGTCTAGCCAAACCGGTGATCTGTTGTAAGTCACCAACTGCGCCAGTAGTCACCTCGGAATCACCAAAGATGATTTCTTCAGCGGCCCTACCACCGAGTCCACCAACAATTCTTGCAAAGAGTTGCTGCTTGGAGATGAGTGTCGGGTCATCTGATGGAATGAACCAAGTCAGACCTCTTGCTTGGCCTCTTGGTATCAACGTTACCTTTTGCACAGCATCATGTCCTGGAGTCAATGTTCTGTAAAAAACCAAAGTTTATAACTTTAAAGTAAGTTTTTGATAGTAATAATATACAGACAGGCTTTTAATATGTTTCTCACTTACCCACACACTGCATGACCAACTTCATGGTAAGCTACCAAGCTTTTGCTCTTGCCATCGGTCATCACTGTTCCTTCCATGCCAGCAACGATTCTATCAATGGAGTCATCAATCTCTTTAGATGATATCGATGTCCGTGCTCGCCTTCCGGCCAATATAGCAGCCTCATTCAAGAGGTTAGCGAGATCTGCTCCGCTAAATCCAGGTGTTCTCATTGCTATTATTTCAAGTGAAACATCATTGTCGAACTTCTTATTGCCGGCATGAACCTTGAGAATATCTGTTCTCCCCTTAACGTCAGGAACGTCAACACTTACCTGCACCAGAAATTATAAGTAAGCACAAGCTCTAGGAGTAGTACAGGATTACAAAACATATCAATGTGTAATAATCAGATAGTACCTGCCGGTCAAACCGTCCTGGCCTCAACAAAGCAGAGTCAAGAATGTCTGCTCTATTGGTTGCAGCAACTACGATAACACCAGTGTTACCTTCAAAACCATCCATCTCAGTTAGGAGCTGATTGAGGGTCTGTTCTCTTTCATCATTACCTCCACCAATTCCGGTTCCTCTTTGCCTACCAACAGCATCTATTTCATCTACAAAGACAATGCAAGGAGCGTTCTCCTTGGCTTTCTTGAAAAGATCACGGACTCTCGAGGCACCAACACCGACAAACATCTCAACAAACTCAGAACCAGAGATGGAGAAGAAAGGCACACCAGCTTCACCAGCAATGGCTTTTGCCAAAAGGGTTTTCCCGGTACCAGGAGGACCAATAAGAAGAACACCTTTCGGGATCTTGGCACCAACCGCAGTGAATCTCTCAGGTTTCTTCAAAAACTCCACCACTTCCATGAAATCTTGCTTTGCTTCATCAACTCCAGCAACATCATCAAATGTTACACCAGTGTTAGGTTCCATTTGGAACTTTGCTTTGGACTGACCAAACTGAAGTGGGTTACCAGGACCACCAGGTCCACCCATTCCACCACCAGACCGTCTCGAAAGAAGGAACAAACCACCAATCAAAAGCGCCGGGAAAGCAAGATTACCAATCAAGTTGAATAACACAGAACCTTGATCTTCCTGAGCATTATGTGCTGCAAAATCAATATTCTTAGCCCTAAGCTTCTGTAGAAGCTCTTGACTTAAACCCGGTAGCTGAACACGTACTCTCTCAACCCGGTTACCCAATTCAGGAGAAACAGCTTCCACAATAGCTATAGTCCCATTCTCATACAAATCAACTTTATTCACCCTATCCTTATCCAAGTACTCTAGAAACCTAGAATACGACATCCTCGACGAAGAAACACCTTGTTCATCAGCATTTGCTTTCCCACTTGCAACCAAACCGACCCCAGCATTTCCTAACAAGATTTTGAGAAAATCTCTTCTTCCTTCTTGCTTCTTCTTCCCATCCAAAGAAGCCTTCACTACATTAACCTTAGATGTCCTAATCACTGAAGAAAAGCTTGTCTGTCTGCCGGAAAAATGTTTACTTAACCTCTGTTTGGTTGTTGTGTTCACTGACAAACCATTTCCCACAAGACAAGCTGATGAAGCTGCCATCTGAAAATTCATCAAAGAAGAAAAATTAATTAGATGATATATCAAATCCCATGAACGATGAGACAGAACAAGCAAGTTTCTTACAAGTACAAGAACCTAACCCTCAGATCAAAGGAACAGTAAACATACTTCGAGTTCTTAATTCAGTGAATTAGAAATCAAGGAACTAAAACTAACACAAAGCGACGAAATCAGAATTTGCCGAAGAAAACCCAGTCAGAGTTATGCAGCGACGGAGATTATAAAAGAATCTAACCAAAGAGAAGAGGTAGAAGACAAACCTGTATCGATTACAGATGAGAGTTGTATAGGGAAGGAGAATCTCGAGCTCTGCAAATATGGAGGATGGAGAGAAAGAGAGGAGAATAGTGCAAGGGACTTGGAGATTTTTTTTTAAGGGAACAGATGTGGTTCGTGAAGAACTTACGTGTCCTTCATTGAGTGGTTTAATTTAATTACCCGAATCTAACCAAAAACTGAATTGGTATCCAAACCAAAATTGGTTTACTCGACGATTTTCAATTACTGTACATATGAATTTCTCTGTTATGTTATGTATTCTCTTGCAATTTGTATATTACACATTTTATTTTATTTTTGTAGTACTCTCAGAGCAACCACATTGGTTAGTTTCTAAGTAAGGTTTCTATGTATTTTTTATTAATTAATTTTGATATTTTTGTAGTTTAGAGATTTTGTAGAGTTTTTGAAAAATTTTTGGTCCATTAAAAAAATCCTTAAGTGAGTTTCTAATAAAACTAAAAAAAAATTTTGAAAAAAATGTGAAAGTGTTTGGGATACATTTGACTCTCAAAACTTGACACAGACTCTACGCTCTCAAAACTTGATACACTCACAAAATTCGACACAC
>Ga0041059_1003016_pt1 | contig 11920 bp, 13 predicted proteins | sample AraColnosormetaG_FD_56232 | JGI IMG/M metagenome (GOLD analysis project Ga0041059, IMG submission 56232) | Arabidopsis roots microbial communities from North Carolina, USA - Col MF nosort | ecosystem: Host-associated > Plants > Roots > Unclassified | place: USA: North Carolina | collected... | reverse complement strand
TATATATATATATATATATATATATATATATATATGTGTCGTTATATATATATATAATATATATATCTTTGTATATACATTTATAATAATATATTGCATTGTACAATTTTTTTTTCCGTTAAATCAAAGAAATATTTATCCCAACGTTCATGTGTCTTTAACATTGGGATTGTGAATGGTGTGACGGTGTAAAAACGGCCGGAAAGCGAAACGGACACACATGTGTTGTCATTCATGATGTTTATAAAAAGAATAAAAAATAAAGGGCATATCGAAATATATAACAAAGAGAAAAGAAAAACAAGAACTGTATGTGTCTAAATAAATAAGGTGTGGTATTACTACGTAGTTGATATTTTTGTATGTTGACGAAGACGAACGAGCTTATTAAGTATTATTCACAGGCGTTTTTTTCTTTAACAGATTTGAACCAAAGACATAAGAGAGAAGGAAAAACAGAATATGAACACGACAGTGACCAGTTGGAGAAAACAGAATTTCTTGGGAAACAAGATATCACTTCCCTTCAATTCTCATAGCATCAAGATAAGCCTTTCCTTTGAGTTCACGGGAAAACAAGCCATTCAAGTAGTCTTTAGTTTTCAGGCTTCTAAACTTTGCAGCCTCTTGTCTTTGAACAAGGCTTCTCGCCGGACCAATTTCTTTATCCATTCCCGTGTTGTGAAATGTCGCAATGGAGAGCCTCTCTTTCTCCAAGTTCACCATTGCCCGGTGCTCGATGCTTCGGTATGTCCCGTTCGTTATGATCTGCATTACAAACGGCCCAACACCCATCATCAAAATATTTATGACTAGCGATTAGCTGCCATAAAGTCTATCAGGGTTTAGCCCGACCAAATTCATCAAAACATCTATATAGTATGGCTTACCTCTAACACGTCCCCAACATTGACAATGAAAGCATTTTGGAGAGGTTTGACAAAAAACCACTTGCCATTTTTCTTGATTTGGAGACCGTCAACTTCATTCACCTGCAAAAGTATGGTGAGCCCGACTGCATCGGAATGCGGAATTAGACCCGTAACCAGATTAGGTTGTGGACACGGGGGATAGTAGTTCATCCTCATACTCTGCATCATATCATCACCAAATATTTCTTCTACCTCCTCTGGCTTGATCTGCAAGGCTTTCGCCATTTTCGCTAGTAAGATCTTAGCTATACTCTTTACTCGAGTGGAATACATATCTAACGTATCCCTGAAAAACATTAACCAAAATGTAAATAGAGAGACTTTGTGGTGTTAGTTGAGAATGTTAACACTTTTTTTTATGCATGCAAAACCTAAAGGGAAGAGGTAGCTTGGGGAACAAGTGACGCTTGCGTAATTGAACAGGTTGCATTATAAGGAAGAATAAATCTGCCCAGTCGAGTTTCTGATCTTCTGAAACCACAAAAGCTTGTCCAAACCCTTCCATCACCGCTGGTGTCTGCCACAACTTCTTTTTTTCTTCCATGGGAAGGTTGAAGAAATCTTGAATCTCTGACTTTATTTTGTCCAAGAAACTTGGGTCTATTCCATGGTTTACAAGCTGTTAAGGACCATACAAAGACATAACCAAATAAATAAATTTGAAACGGAAAGTTTTAGGCTCCATTTTGGCTTTAACATAGTTGTAAGAAACGATTTTTTCTGAATAATTTCATCAAACGTAATCTATTTAATTCTGATACTTGCATGGAAACAAGGGTAATAAGCTCCACGTTAGGTCTAACATAGATAATTTTGTAAAAAAAGTGAAGTTTGAGATTTTGCCTGGAAAAATCCATATTCTTTGCAAGCAAAGTCGAGTTTCTCAACCTCAGAGTCCACGGCGGTAGAAGAACACAACCGATTCATGTCGATGATGGGGATCTCGGATATGAGGCCAGAATCATGGACGACGACTTCAGTTTTGTCTTGATCATACCGAACATATCTGGGAGGAACGGTCGTGATCATCTTATCCTTCACCATCTCCTGAACAGAAGGAACTAAAATAGAGCTCCACGGGGTTTCTTCTTTGGCTTCCATGGGGGCTTTCTTCTCCTTGGATGAAACAAGAAAAAAAAGAGATGTAGGCAAAGCTAAAAGCCAAATCTAACCTATTATTTGTGCATATAATGGATAGAACTACAATTACTGCTCACACTCACCTATAAAGTTCAGTCTAAAGAAGTAGAGAAAGCGGTTCACGCAAATGAATTTTTGTTTCATTGTTAGATTAATTTGAAATTTACTTCTAAATATATACTTGTGATTTTAGACTCTATATAAATGGTATCAGGAGAACTCATATTTTCATTATTTTTTTTTGGAGATCACAACAATTTTCATTATTTTGTACACTCAACCATTAATTATTCATTACACAGACATAAAGTTGGATTTTATTCTAAAGTAATTTGGCTGCTGAATCCATTAATTAGACTAAAGAGCCTGATTCATCTCTAGCTTTCATCATATTAATTTTTCTTGTGGTTACCATTTGGAGTCGCATAGATAGATTAAGATTACCAAAGTGAAATGATTAGAGAGAATGATGGAAAAGCCCCTAGGCGGTGCGTGAGAGTGAGCCAGCCACATAACTAATGGTTCTAAACACCGCAACGCGGTAATAAACTCTGTCACCACGTTGAGACCCAGTCATCGCTCCCATGTTTGTCTTCATGTGCTAATTTTCATTTTTGAGTTGTATTTTAGTGATCTATATTCATTCTTACAGTTTTTTTTGTATCATTTTCTTTCTTTCTTACAACTATTTTTTTACCCTAAAATCTACAAAATACGCATCAAATCAATATTTGTTTCATTAAATATTATTTGCTAGCTGATAATATTACATATAACATTTGTTCCACATTTGATAGATAAAACCTAGATTTTTGTATTATTTGCTGATAATATTAGAAATTCAAGACCTAATAAGGTTTACATATAACATGCATTTCAGAGCAGTGGACTCTTTTCTTATTATGAACAAAAAAAATAAACAAAATTAAACGAAAGACTTGGTCAAAGCAACTTAGTCAACATACTTAAACGTTTGGCTTCTTGACACTTGTTGTTGTTGTATTTGCTACTGCAAGCTTGTGGAGTAAATTCACAACATTGTGAGATGAGTCAACGACATAGCGAGCTTTTGTGCGAGCTTGTCCTATGGCTGTAGAGAAGTAATTCTCTTGCTTGAGGTCAAGAACGTTCAATGAAACCTTCTTCTCTAGGGAGTGGTTACTTGAAGAAGACTTCGATCTTGTTTCATGAGATAACTTGGGCGACAAGATTTCTGATTCGAAGAATGTATAGATGTCTTCGTCCTGCAACAAATATTGACCCATTTGCATCAGAAAGCCAAACAGATCAAATCTAAATTCTGATTCAGTAATGTAAGCTTTACCTTCTCCAAGAAGTAACCACTGCAAAATACATAATCAATCGGTGTAGTCATAGCTTTTTTGTGCACTATTTCTCCCAAAATATGACCAATTTCTGGTTCCTAAGTAACAGAGAAAGATATAGAAACCTTTTAGAAACCCGATTTGCATCAAGATTCAATGTAATGTATATATCGAATATTGCATAGTGTAGCTCATATTTCTCTGAATACTTCAAAAAAAACAAAAAACGAGAAGCTTTGTTTACCTTAGTCACACCAATGGCATGGACTTCAACAGAATATTTTCCTCGAACAACTTCAGCTGATGCATTAGAGATTGGTCCTGCCCATAAGTATTGTAACAAGTCTCTTGCTTGTGCTCTCCCAAATTCAACATCTTACAAAGAGATTGAAAAAAATGGAAAATTTAACAAAAAGATAAAAGTGTATGGAAGACAACCCAAGAAACTAATATAAATCACCTGCATATTCGTAATTCCATACAAGCGAAGTCTTGCTTGCTTCGAAGAACGATCTTGGAGTTCGATCAGTGAAGTACTTAAAAACATTCTACAATATACAAAATAATCAAATCCATAATAGATTTCAGGAAAGTTATAGTGGAAAGATTATAAGTTTGTCTTTTTTATTACTAACCTTGAGACCATCAACCCAATCAAGGTTCATGTTTTGAGGCATATTTGTCACCCATTCTTCAGTAGTATGCTTTAGGAACATTCCATTTTCCGCAGCCAACCATATCTTATACTCTCCAAAGTTCTGATTTTTAAGTACCAAATCAGTGGGAAAATAGATATATAATTGTGTCACAATAAGTGAAGATAAGAAAAATTTGACCAAACAAAAAAGTAAAAATAAGAAAGACATATTAATGATACTTTGTCTAATATGTTTTTGCCACTTCTACTCAATACAACTACTGTTGTTTTTGGATCATTGCATAATGCTTTCAGTGTTTCTTTTAGCTCTGGGTTTAGTTAAGGTCCATTTCCTTACTCAGACTATTCCTTGGCTCAGTGATTGTTCCATAGAAACCCTGAAAACATATTTGATAAGTGAATAAACATAATTAGTAAATACAAATAAGATTAAAATCTCCCAATTTAGCTTAATTACCAAGATTATCAGTCTATTGTTCGACAACGAATATCGTTGTATCACATCTTGTTGTGGAAGTTCATGTGGAATTTTCCTAATTTGCAACTCGGATTCATCGAAAGCGTCATTGAGTTCACTATATAGAGAGAGAAGAGAAACAAAATCTTGGCATAAATAAGTTCTTACCTAAAGCTAGTATTTTGAAGAAAATCAAAGGTTTCTTCTTCTTTGGATTACCTCAAGAAATCAAACCCCCATTTTTCAGCAGAATGAGTTTTTACATACTTAAAATTAACTCTGTGTCTTGTTTCTCTTTCCTCATATGGCATATTTAGAGCTTTTTTAATTGCAGAAGAAACTTCTGTAACATTCCAAGGATTCACAAGTAGAGCTCCAGCACCAAGAGACTGTCCAGCACCTGCAAACTGTATTTACATGTAAAAATCATAGCTTTAAAAACATTAAGATATAAAGCATTTTTTTGATTCAATACTAACATTAAAGCCAAATTTATCCATATTACCTCACTGAGAATAAGAACCCCTCTTTTGGCCTCTTGGCAAGCAACAAATTCATGACTAACAAGATTCAATCCGTCTCTCAAAGATGTTACAAGCATTACATCTAAAGCAAAAAAAAATGAAACTCCTCAAACAAGTTATATAAAGAACCAAAACCAAACTAATGATCATCATGTGTAGTAGTGAAGGAAATTCATTACCTGAAATCGCATAAAGTGCGCATAAGTAATTGGAGTCAACAGAACAATCCTGACATATAATGAGAGAAAACTCTATCAAGAAACAATGTGGAAAATATTAAATTATGAAAGCTTGAATAGATAGAGAAACAAACCATGTGGTGAATTGGAAGAGAAGAGACAGAACCAAAACGACCGTTTATGCGTCCAACCAGTCTATGAACTTGGTTTTTGAGCTTTTGATCTGTATATATATAAAACACATCTTATAAAACTGAAGATCAATCTTATAGAAATATAGAAGCATAATAGAATATAAAAAAGCTTTTACATTCAGGGACTTCATTTCTTGTTGGTACTGCAATTTGCACTAGCACAATTTTATCGCGCCAATTAGGATTTTCATCCAGAAATTTCTCAAATCCAAGATACTTTTGTGGAATCCCTTTGATCATATCAAGACGATCAACACCTAATATCACCTGCCAACACCAAAAAGTATGATGTAAAAATCTTTTCTTAGGCATCAAATTTTAAAGATTATAAGAAGAATGTGTTAATTACATATACCTTTTTGCCAGAAAATCTATCTTTAAGCTCATTCATTTGTTGAATTACTTCAGGGAGCTTACATGTTTTTATAAACCGATTTGGATATATTCCCATGGGAAGCTGAAAATCCTCAGAGATGAATTATTGTTATGATGTGATTCCTTAGGTTATAAAGAAACAAATAATGTATAAGATTTGGATATGAAGTCATACAACAACCACTCGAGTGACTCTTCCTTGATACACAACTCCTTCATGTGTTCCTTCAACTCCAAGAATTCGGGTGCATGTATTCACGAAATGTCTTGCAAAATCATATGTGTGAAAACTGAAAAAAAAAAAGACCTTATAGAAATTCAAAACCTCTTGAAATCCAAATAAAATGATACGTAACCATGTATGGCATTTTTAGAGTTTAAATTCCACCTAATTAAATCAGCTGCAAGAACCGAACGAAGAAGCTCTGATCGTGAGGGCAATGTTTTATAAATCTCGGAAGAAGGAAATGGTGAATGGAGAAACCATCCAACTTTGATTTTATTGTTGTACTCTTTAAGATATTGAGGAAGAAACATGAGATGATAATCTTGGCACCAAACAATATCTCCATCTTTATAATTCTCTTTTATGACATCAAGAAACATTCGATTTGCTTTCTTGTATGCATCATATTGGGTTTCGAAAGTTTTGATTGTGTCATGATCATATTCTTGTGGAAGTCCCATGTGATGAAGAATTGGCCACAATATACCATTGCTATAACCATTGTAGTATTGATCAAAAACCTCATTAAGGAATACAGGGATACACTTCTGCAAGTAGAAAAGAATCAATCAAAAATGAGAAGAATGATCTCTATTACTATTATAATATATATACACATGGACATGTTTGGATCAAATTCGTACCATTTCAGCCAGAGATTTAGAGACTGCATCTTTTTCAACTTCATCATACACATCAAATCCAGGCCAGCCAATATAATCCATTTGGTATCAAACTGATCGGTGACACCACCTTCAAGAGATCACAGAAAATATTGAACATTATCACACTATGTTAATATATATCTATATGTCTTATGACTTACCTAGAAGATTAAATTTGCCACCAGGACTCATTTCCAGAGACCAAGAATGTTCCCCGGTTCTCTTTGCAGAAGCTGGAAGCCGGTTAGCCACCACAAGCAGTGTTTGCCTTTCACCACATACATTATCATAACCCATCAACTTCTTTCAAAATTCGTAAGACACTTATCAAATTAACTATTGATCTGCAAAACTTTGTTTTCTGTATATATTAAACTATAAATGACGTCAAGAAACAGAGAAATTCGGAACTTTTGGTGAAGAAAAATATTTTGGCGTGATTTTTATTAGTTAGATTGAGGCACAACTCTATATATTAAACTAAATATTCCAAATTTTAATTTTTTACGATCATTTACCATAAATTTTTATTTATCTTGGCAAGTCTTCCAAAATGTCAATAAATCTTATTATTATTTTTGAATGTAATCTCAATAAATCTTATATGTACATGTTTATATTTTTATGCTTTGGTTTTCACATGTTAATTTATCAGTTAGATTGATGCACAACTCTATATATTAAACTAAATATTCCAAATTTTTATTTTTACCATCAATTAGCAAAACAAAATATTTATCTTGGCAAGTCTTCCAACAATAAATCTTATTATTATTTTTTGTAATGTCAATAAATCTTATATGTACATGTTTCTATTTCTATGCTTTGGTTTTCACTAATTAATATCTTTAATATCTACATATTGTTTGCCTTACATTTTGAATTCAAATCTTCTTTACTTAAAGAAATGGTGAACTTTTTATTTAAATCTATATTTTCACCCAGTGGTCCATTAACAGGTGTACCTATTAGTGTTTTCTTGTAAAGTTGTAACTATCTGGCATCAATCTATAAAAACATTTTTTTTATATTCTCATATTTCCAAGTTTCCAACACTAGCTCATCAACATGTGTGTCTTAATTTCAATATGGTTTTAAACTCTTTGCAAAATATATGATTTTGCCCAAAAAAAAAAAGAAAAAAAAAAGCAAAATATAGGATTTTAACCCGATTTTAATCGATCAATAGCTTCATAAGTGAGTTTATAAAAGCATATGTGAGTTTATTTACAAAATTTTCATACTCATATTTTCAACAATTACCTAAGTTTATTTATCAAAGAAAAATCATACTCATATTTCCAACAATTTCCTAACTAACATATATAGTATATATATATATAATATCTGTCTTTTTTTTATTAAAGATATAGTCAATGTAAGAAACTGTTTATATTTGGTTGAAAATTCTTGTTCCAGATTTTATAGATTAAAAATAGATTTATTTATTATCTGCTGATAATATTACAAATTTACGACCTCATTAGGTTTAATGGTTTATACACAAAGGGTTAAATCCAAGACCTATATTTTTCGTTACATGCCGATTTGCCCAGTGTCTCCAATTTCCACTTTCCTTCTTCTGACAGAATTGATCCAGCGTTTCGAATTTTCATTTGCATTTGCATCGCGAGGCTCATATATTTCGCTATCAGAAAATGAGTCAGTCATTGTTGTATCTGCAACAACTGCAAGCTTGTGGAGCAAATCTACAACACCGTGAGCTGAGTCTATGACATAGCGAGCTTTTGTGCGAGCTTGTCCAATGGCTGCAGAGAAGTAATTCTCTTTCTTGAGGTCGAGACCGTTCGGTGACTTGGACGACAAGATTTTTGATTCGAAGAATGTGTAAATGTCTTCGTCCTGCAACATATATAGACCCATTTGCATAATAAAAAAAAAAGCCAAACGGATAAAATCTATAAGTCTGATTAGTATACGTAATAATATATTCTTTACCTTCTCCAAGAAGTAACCACTACAAAAGACAAAATCAATCGGTGTGGTCATAGATTTTCTGTGCACTATTTCTCCCAAAATACGACCAATTGCTGCCCCCTAAGAAACAATGAAAGAATATACAAGGCTTGAAATAACAATTTCAGTAAATATATATATCGAGTTTTGCATATATAAGAAGAAAATAAGAAATGATCAGAAGCATTTAATTTACCTTAGTCTCACCAATGGCATGGACTTCAACAGAATGGTTTCCTCGAACAACATCAACTGATGCATTAGAGATTGGTCCTGCCCATAGGTATTGTAACAAGTCTCTTGCTTGTGCTCTCCCAAATTCAACATCTTACAAAAAGAGTCAAGAAAATGGAAATTTTAACAAAAAGATAAAAGTGTCTGGAATTCAAGAAACTAATCCAAATCACCTGCATATTCATAATTCCATACGAGCGAAGTCTCGCTTGCTTCGAAGTACGATCTTGGAGTTCGATCAGTGAAATACTTAAAAACATTCTACGTTATACAAAACAATCAAATCCATAAAAGATATAAAGGAAAGATTAACAAGTTTGTCTAGTTTTTACAGAAATTACTAACCTTTACACCATCGACCCAATCAAGGTTCACGTTTTGAGGCATATTTGTCACCCATTCTCCAGTTGTCTGCTTTTCGAACATTCCATTTTCCGCAGCCAGCCATATATTAGACTCTCCAAAATTCTGAATTTTAAGTACCAGCACATGAGTTACAAAATAGATGTATAAATCTTATATAATAAAGACACTGATGATACCTTGTTTAATATGTTTTTGCCACTTCTACTCAATACAACTACTGTTGTTTTTGGATCATTGCACAATGCTTTCAGTGTTCCTTTTAGCTCTGGGTTTAGTTTAAGATCCATTTCCTTAGTTCCACTATTCATTGGCTCTGCGAGTGTTCCAAAGAAACCCTGAAACATATTTGAAATTGTTTATTAATTAAAATTTAGTAAACATGCAAAAACATAAAAGTCTAGATAAGATTCAGAAAGTCTCCCAAGCTAGCTAGCTTAATTACCAATATTATTAGTCTATTGTTAGATTGCGAATATTGTTGAATCACATCTTGTTCTGGAAGTTGAAGTGGGATTTTCCTCATTTGCATCTCGGATTCAGGAATAATGCCATTGAGTTCACTACGTAGAGATTAAAAACAAAACTTGGCATAAATGAGCTCTTACTTAAGAGACTTAAATGTTTTGAAGAAAATAAAAGGTTTACCTCATGAAATCTAATCCCCATTTTTCAGCAGAATGAGTACACACATACTGAAAATTAGATCTGTGTCTTGTTTCTCTTTCTTCAGCTGGCATATTTAGAGCTTCTTTAATGGCAGAAGAAACTTCTGTAACATCCCAAGGATTCACAATAAGAGCTCCAACACCAAGAGACTGGCCAGCACCTGCAAACTGTATAATTACATATGTAAAGTCAATAACCTAAATTATCATTATAAAATGTTATGTTAAGTTGTTAACATAAAAAAAATGCAATTGTTTTTGTTACCTCACTGAGAACAAGAACCCCCTTTTTGGCTTCTTGACAAGCAACAAATTCATAACTAACAAGATTCATTCCATCTCTCAAAGATGTTACAAGCATTACATCTAAAGTAGAGAAAAAAAAAGATCATCATCATCAAACAAGTTATAGAAAGAACTATAACCAACTCACTAATCATCATATGTAATGAAGGAAATTAGTTACCTGCAATTGCGTATATTGCACATAAGTAGTTGAAGTCAACAGAACAATCCTAGCAGAGAAGATGAGGGAAAAATCTATCAAGAAACTATGAAGATAGTATATTTAACTTATGACAACATGAGTTATATAGATAGAGAAATCAAACAAACCAGATGATGGATTGGAAGAGAAGAGACAGAACCAAAACGACCGTTTATGCGACCAACGAGTCCATGGACTTGGCTTTTGAGCTTTCGATCTGTATGCAAACACAATCTCATAAAACTGATGATAAATCCTATATAAAATAAGAAGCATAAGAGTATATAAAGTTTTTTTACATTCAGGGACATCATTTCTTGTTGGCACTGCAATTTGCACTAGCACAACTTTATCACGCCAATATGGATTTTCTTCTAGAAACTTCTCAAATGCAAGATACTTTTGTGGGATCCCTTTGATCATATCAAGACGATCAACACCTAATATCACCTGTCAACACCAAAAAATATCATGTAAAAATATCTTCTTTTTAACTAAGCATCAAACTAAAAGGTTGTGAGAGAAATGTTGGTACCTTTTTGCCAGCAAACTTCTCTTGAAGCTCATTCATTTGCTGTGTGACTTCAGGGAGCTTACATGTTCTTATAAACCGATCAGGATCTATTCCAATGGGAAACTGAAAATAAAAAACAGAGAAATATTTGTGGTTATTATATAATGATTTAGGTTACAGAGAAATGTTAAGCTAAGATGTTGAAGTCATACAACAGCTACTCGAGTGACTCTGCCTTGATACACAACTCCTTCATGTGTTCCTTCAACTCCAAGAATTCGAGTGCATGTACTCAAGAAATGTCTTGCAAAATCATATGTATGGAAGCTGGAAAAAAACAATACATAAATTTAAACCTTTTTTGATATCCAAATCAGATGATTCCTAACCATATATGAAACTGTTAAGAGTTTGAGTTTTACCCAAGTAAATCAGCTGCAAGAATCGCACGAAGAAGCTCTGACCGCGAGGGCAATGTTTTGTAGACCTCAGAAGAAGGAAATGGTGAATGGAGAAACCATCCAACTTTGATTTTGTTGTTGTACTCTTTAAGGTATTGAGGAAGAAACATGAGATGATAGTCATGACACCAAACAATATCTCCTTCTTCATAGTTGTCTATTATGACATCAAGAAACATTCGATTTGCTTTCTTGTATGCATCATATTGTGTTTCGAAAGTTTGGTTTGTGTCATGCTGATCTTCTTGTGGAAGTCCCATGTGATGAAGAATTGGCCACAAGATACCATTGCAATAACCATTGTAGTACTGATCAAAAACCCCATTAAGGAACACAGGGATACACTTCTGCAAATACAAAGAACATGTTTGATATAAGAAAAACTTGAATTACGTACTAGACATGTAAATATTTAAATGTTTTCATTTCAAAATTAATCAACAATGAGAAGAATGATCTATAACTCTCTTTTTTTTTCCTTTTTTTTTTCTTCTTTTTTTCCTTCTTTTTTTTTTTTTTTTTTTTTTTTTTTTTTTTTTTT
>Ga0041059_1003015_pt1 | contig 11920 bp, 12 predicted proteins | sample AraColnosormetaG_FD_56232 | JGI IMG/M metagenome (GOLD analysis project Ga0041059, IMG submission 56232) | Arabidopsis roots microbial communities from North Carolina, USA - Col MF nosort | ecosystem: Host-associated > Plants > Roots > Unclassified | place: USA: North Carolina | collected... | reverse complement strand
TTCTATCTCTCTCTCTGCCCAAAGAGAAGCCCAAAAAAAAAAAAAAACTTTTGTCTTTCCCTTAATTTCTCTAATTTTCCCTCGATTTCTCTGGCATCAACAGTCTCATTCTCATTGATCTTTCTTTTTTGTAGCGAGAAAGATCCATTTTTTTCGGTTCGTTCTCTTCTGGGTTACGAATCAAAGAGCTACACAGACACAGACACACACTGTTTCCTGTTTCTCCCCGGATTGCAAACAGAACTAGGGTTTGTTTTCACAAATTTTGGATCTTTTTTTTGAAGAAAAGAACAAAATTTGGATGAAAGGAAACCAGAAAGACTCGTCGGAAAAACCGATATGGGATCGGAGCTCATCAAGTACATCTATACCCGGAATGTGGTCTTTAACCCGACCCGGTCCAAAACTTATGGTTTGGCTTATCTGTTTCATTGTCTTCACTTACATTATCTACATGCTTAAGCTTGTCTCTACCTCACGCTCCTGTGACGATTCCACTTCTTTCACCACCGTCTCTGCTCTCTCCACAAACGTCTCTTCAAATGTCTCGTCTTTATCCACCTCCTTAGCTTCACGGCGGCGTAATTGGGAGGAGGAAGAAGAAGACACGGTGGTGGATAAGCTGACGGATCTTAACCACGTGGTGTTTGGGATCGCTGCGTCGTCTAAGCTATGGAAACAGAGGAAAGAGTATATCAAGATCTGGTATAAACCAAAACGCATGCGTGGCTACGTTTGGTTAGATAAAGAGGTTAAAAAGAGTCTTAGTGATGATGATGACGAAAAGCTTCTTCCTCCGGTGAAAATCTCCGGTGGAACTGCTTCGTTTCCTTATACTAACAAACAAGGACAACGCTCTGCGTTACGGATCTCGAGGATTGTTTCTGAAACGCTGCGTTTAGGTCCGAAGAATGTTAGGTGGTTTGTGATGGGTGATGATGATACGGTGTTTGTTATTGATAATTTGATTAGGGTGTTGAGGAAGTATGACCATGAGCAGATGTATTACATTGGGAGCTTGTCGGAATCTCATTTACAGAACATATTTTTCTCGTATGGTATGGCTTATGGTGGAGGTGGATTTGCTATAAGCTATCCATTGGCTAAAGCTTTGAGTAAGATGCAAGATCGGTGTATACAGAGGTATCCTGCATTGTATGGATCAGATGATCGCATGCAAGCTTGTATGGCTGAACTTGGTGTTCCACTCACTAAAGAACTCGGATTTCACCAGGTAAAGAACTTGACTCGTGTTGGTCAAATTTTTGTTGGACATTTGTTGATTTTGGGCAGAATTGGTAGTAATTTCTGGTGTTGTAAGAATGGAATTATAGATTTCTTGAGGTCTTAATTAAGTGGGAATTGATGATGTTGAGTCTAGAAAACTTAAGTTTGTTAGCTTTGATTGTTTTTTTGTTTAGTGTAAGTATAAGCAAGTTTGATGGTTGGTGGCAAAATAGGTGTTTTTAATGATTTTGTGACATGGGTATTGAAAGTGTTGATCTTTGGAATTGGAATTTACTCAACAAAGTTTAAGACTTTAAGAGTTTTGTTTCTAGTTTTAGAAGGAATGACTTGTAGTACCAAACTTTCAAAGTTTGAAGCTTTATTAGAAGTAAAAGCATTCAATGTTTTTAATGATCTTCTGAGAAAGCTTTGGTTTAAAATCTGAAGCTGGTGGTCCGTTCATGACTTCAATTTCGTCTCTTAGCTTTGTTCTGTTTTTTGTTTGGATGCTATTTTGCCAAAATTTCCTGTGGTTTGGTACCGACAAATGGGCGCGTGAGTAGCTCAATGTCCCTTCATTTACTTGCGAATTTGCTAATTGTAATGAGTGGGACCCGCTTTTCTGTTTTTAACAAATTAAATGACTCGTTCCTCTCATTGTTTCTACGCGCCATGTGAGCGACTGATATACACGTTCCTTCTTTCATCTTGTGTTCTGTTTCTTTGTTTCAGTACGACGTTTACGGGAACCTCTTTGGCCTTCTCGCTGCACACCCAGTAACACCGTTCGTCTCGATGCACCACCTCGACGTGGTGGAACCGATTTTCCCTAACATGACACGTGTCCGCGCCCTCAAGAAGATTACCGAACCTATGAAGCTTGACTCAGCCGGGCTTCTCCAGCAGTCGATATGCTACGACAAGCACAAGAGCTGGACCATCTCGGTCTCTTGGGGCTACGCGGTTCAGATTTTTCGCGGAATATTCTCTCCCCGAGAAATGGAAATGCCTTCTAGAACCTTCTTGAATTGGTACAAACGGGCGGATTACACTGCTTACGCTTTCAACACTAGGCCGGTTAGCCGGAACCCGTGTCAAAAACCGTTTGTGTTTTACATGTCGAGCACGAAATTCGATCAGCAGCTGAACACGACGGTTAGCGAATACACGATACACCGTGTTTCACATCCTTCTTGCCGATGGAAGATGACAAACCCAGCTGAGATTAATACCATCGTCGTCTACAAGAAACCCGACCCTCATCTATGGGAAAGGGTAAGTAAAATATCATCACTTTTAGCATATGATTTATATGTGATTAATGTTATGTACTTAATAGTTTTTGTGTGTGTTTTATGTACAGTCACCTAGGAGGAATTGTTGCAGAGTATTACAAACAAAGAGGAATAATACGTTATGGATCAATGTTGGTGTATGTAGAGCAGGTGAAGTCACTGAAGTTAAGTAATTTTTTAATATAGTTTATTTTTGTGAAAGGGAAGGAAATTAGAGTTTTTTTAGGCTGTTTTACCGCTCTTAATTTCTTGCCACGTTATTTAAAATTTTTATTCATTGAGATCCCGCCCTAGTTCTTCTCTCAGTATATGATCGTTCATAAAAGAACTGCTCTCAAATACAATTTACCGATCAGAATCTAAAAGTCATCACTTCAAGCTCTTTATCAGGACAAAATGTTTTTCCTGTATATACGGTGCGTGAATTGTATTGGACTCTGTAGTCTGTACTTTCGAAAAAGAGAGAATTTAAAAGGAAAGGAAAAAGTCATGAAATCTCTTAGTCCAAGAGGGACGTTTCAGAAAACAACAACAACATGCGAGGTCAAAATCTCATACAAACAACGACCTCAAAACAATCAGCGAACGTTCAATTCTTGACCCGTAACAAGACAGCATTAAAAAAAGATGAAATAAAATTTTCCAATCGGGAGAGAAAACAGGCAAAGAGTGATCACTTTGGGTAAGCGGGAGGAGGAGGATAAGCCCCAGGAGGGTATTGAGAATAAGCTGAGGGAGGAGGGTTTTGAGGATAGCCAGAAGGTGGATAACCTTGTGGAGGGTGTTGAGGATAACCAGAAGGTGGATAACCTTGTTGTGGAGGATAACCGACTGCGGGTGGGGTGGCTTGATCAAACCGTGACATTTGCTGAGCCGGAGGCACTGCCATTGGCTGTGGCCCGAACTTACCGTCCCTCTTGTCCATTTCCATCTTGTGTTGTGTCTACAAAAGTATTATAGATATTACCGTAAGTGTAGGATTTAAGTAAGGAGAGATTGGAATGGGTTGATATGATATCATCACTGCTCGTACCTGCATACATGCGCAAACCCTGCAGACCAAGCAAAGTACGATATATCAGGACAATAGGTTAAAATTGGGTTTTGATCGAAACTTATAAGAATGGCACTTTGGATGGGGGATTCTTACGTGCAGTACACCATGTCAGAGCAACATGTGAGTATCTGAGAAGCTTCTGAAAGCTCATCCATACCGACAATACATGCAACTATGGAGAATATGCAAGCCACTTGGCTGAGGCAAACCATGAAACCCTACACAGCCAAAAAGCCAGCACAGATTACGAAACTTGTTTATCGTGTTTGTAATTGCTTGTGAGTGTCAGTAACAGGCATGGTCTGGGCAATGAGGATACTTACAATGATGCAGTTGTCACATTTTGTCGTTTGAATTTGGAACTCATCTTGCAGAAGAAAGCGAGTTGAGGCCACAGAGTTTGCAAAGCAGCAGAAGACCTGCGATTGATCTGCTATTTAGAAGACCAGAAATTTGCTAAAATTTCGCGAGGTTGCCTCACAAGTCACACCTAGGTATGACTGAGATTGTATGCATATGCTACAGGAAGCATTCAGATGCTGAAATCGAAATTTCTAGACTAGCTGTGTCTATAGAAAAGACTTCATTTTTGTTGTCCAAAAAAAAAAAAGACTTCATTTGAAGATAATAGCTAACAAAATCAAGTTTCTTACCTCAGTGGCAAGACAAAGTTGAGGACATTTGGCTTCTCCACACCTACCACTACAAGGCATGTAACCGGCACAGCAGACGTACCTGCGAGACAAAAAAAACAATCTTCTTAAACTAAGAAGATGGAATTGGAATGGAGCTATATGAAAGTGACTGAATGTGTGATATACCTTGACATATCATCGTAAAGCGCACGCTTGCGAAGCAAGTATGATGCACAAGGGGCACTGCAATGAGAAGAAGAAGAAACAAGACATTTCCATATGTATGCTAAACATATCAGACCCAAAGAGATACACAAATCATACAATGTCAAACTCCTAATGCACTGAAATTATCACATACAATGATCAGAGAAACTCATATTATCTGTGAAATTCAGATCACTCCATACACATTTCTTGATGAAATGAAAATCAAGCCGATCTAAGAATTTAAATCGAAGTCAACTCTTGGTCAATTCAAATAAACCAAGATCCGACTACTACAAATATCCAAATTCCAAATACAGAGAGAACAAGCAACGAAAAATCTCAGATCAATCGAAACTTACCACCACAACGCGAAGCAACAATCTGCGAACAACACAGAAATCGATCAAATCAACAACCAAAACCAATCCAACCCACAAATTTCAAAAAGAGAGAGTGAGAAATTACAAGGAGTATCGTTCTGGATACTGTGGGTAAGATCGGTATGCCAAACATTACGGAAGTTCTTACGAAGCTCCATCTTCTCCATATCCTGTTTCGGCATTTTCACAAGGATCTGATTTCGACGACGAAATGAGGTCAAGCGAGAGAGAAGCGATTTAAGGATCAGAGACTCTTCGCGAAAAGTCTTTGAGAATCTGATCCACAATCACATCTAAAAGCTGTTCTCTCACAAACGTGTTTCTGACTTCATCTCTCTCATATCGACAACTTGAGAATACAAATTCTTCTTCTCCCCTCCCCTGGATGGCAACTGGCGTTGACTAGACGAAGTCACGAGGCAATTTCGTCAAATATCAATAATACTAGGGTTAAACTGTAATTAGTTTTATTTTAACCCCGACCTATTACTTTTTGCAATTTCGTGTCTTTGTGTCTCTTGTCACTGATCGTCTCGGAGGAGAAGAAGTGTGGAGGTTGAAGAAGGGAGAAAATGAGCGGTCATGATTCTAAATATTTTTCGACTACGAAGAAGGGAGAGATCCCTGAGCTCAAGGAAGAGCTGAATTCACAGTACAAGGTTCTTCTTCTCCGTCTAATTTCATATATGGATCTGTGATCCGCCATTTTCACGATTCTAATCTCATCTCTTTCTCGTTCGTTGAATTATGCATAATCATTTTCTGGTAGATCTGTATGATTATGGATTCGAATTGATCGGTTAATTTTGTTGATATTTTAGTTTGAAAGATTGATGATGGTGTACGTTATAATGTTATGTGTTCAATGGTTCATTTGAAACTATGTAGAAATGGAATGAAATTCAGAATAATGGTTAATGCGGGGATGTGTTTAGATTGGGGGATCATAAGTTTTGAATATGGATCAATGCAGTGGTTGGGCGATAGAAACAGTTCTTCTTTGAGTAGATGGTCCAATGGTTGTATATGGTACTGATTGAAGATGATGGAATGCGTTTTTGCTTCAGTTTCCTAAATTCTCTTTTTTTCTTTATGTTCCTAGGATAAGAGGAAAGATGCTGTTAAGAAGGTTATTGCGGCAATGACTGTTGGAAAGGATGTTTCATCACTTTTCACTGATGTAGTCAATTGCATGCAAACTGAGAATCTGGAGTTGAAGAAGCTTGTTTACTTGTATCTGATAAACTATGCAAAAAGCCAGCCAGATCTTGCTATCCTCGCTGTAAATACTTTTGTTAAGGTAACACTTCAGCTACTTTGCTTATATAGCCTACCCAAACATAAAGACCTAACATATGGCAAGTTTCTTGGTCTTTCTCTGATTTTGGTGGATGGAAAATTATTTAAGAAACTCATCGTTATTAAGTTCTCGCTTTGTATTTGGCAGGATTCACAAGACCCAAATCCATTGATCCGGGCTTTGGCTGTGCGAACGATGGGCTGTATTCGTGTTGATAAGATTACAGAATATTTGTGTGATCCTCTTCAGAAATGCCTAAAGGTTGAGTTTTTAATGCTACCTTGTCACTGCACCTTGTAGCAAATATTTATGTCCCTCAAGAATTTTTTTATTCTTTGACTGATGACATATTTCTGTATTTTCTGGCATGTTGCAATTTTTTTATTTTTCAGGATGATGATCCATATGTCCGCAAGACAGCAGCTATTTGTGTTGCTAAACTGTTTGACATAAATGCTGAATTAGTTGAGGATAGGGGGTTCCTGGAAGCCTTAAAGGATTTAATATCAGACAATAATCCAATGGTTGTGGCAAATGCTGTAGCTGCCCTTGCAGAGATCCAAGAGAATAGTACTAGTCCCATATTTGAAATCAATAGTACCATCCTCACAAAGCTCCTTACAGCTTTGAATGAATGTACTGAGTAAGTCGTTCCTGATTTCCATCTCTTACTTTCACTCAGATTGTGTATGATTGACTAATTTTAGTCAGATCATATTAGGTTTTGTTTTCGGAGAACAGACAGGCTGGCCTAAATATTCACAGTAGGATAATCTGTTGAGTTGCGGACTTGCTTCTTGTGTTAAAGCATCAGTTTATCTATGCATTTTGTTCTGTATCTAACCTAAAATTGTGACAGAACTTTGTTGTTATTGAAGTTGAAGGTTTTCTGTGTAGATAAAGGACTCATGGTTTTGAACATTGGGGAAAGGGATCCATAAAGCGACTATTGTTTCCTTTTGCTGTATACATATTTATAGCTTTCAATTTTTAATACTGTTTGTGTTCTTCACAGATGGGGTCAAGTTTTTATATTAGATGCTTTGTCGAGGTATAAGGCATCTGATCCTCGTGAAGCTGAAAATATTGTTGAGAGAGTCACTCCAAGGTTGCAACATGCCAACTGTGCTGTTGTGCTTTCAGCTGTTAAGGTGACACTTTCAAAATATATACTTCTCTCTGGAATGTCACCTGTTCGCCAGTCAAAATTGTTTATGAAGTGTCAACTATATTCCCTTACATAATTTTCTAATGCCAGTCCTCTTTATTTCATTGCTTTCCAGATGATCCTTCAGCAGATGGAGCTTATTACTAGCACAGATGTGATTCGAAATCTTTGCAAGAAGATGGCTCCTCCCCTAGTTACATTGCTTTCTGCAGAACCTGAGATACAGTATGTTGCACTTCGTAACATTAACCTTATTGTCCAAAAGAGACCCACTATTCTTGCCCATGAAATCAAGGTAGCTTGATCCTGTCTCGTAGACTCTCCGAAATAAGCAATTGATATATTCTTATATTTGTTGATAATGCTTCATGGTTTTATTGCAGGTGTTCTTCTGCAAGTATAATGATCCGATATATGTTAAGATGGAGAAGTTAGAGATTATGATAAAACTTGCTTCTGACAGAAACATAGACCAGGTAATCCTTACTACACTTTTATCATCTGCCGTTTGTCCAAGTTATTTTGTTTTGGTGCACATCATGATGGTTTCTAGACCATTCCAATGTAGGTTCTTCTGGAGTTCAAAGAATATGCCACGGAAGTAGATGTTGATTTTGTTCGGAAGGCTGTTCGTGCTATAGGCCGATGTGCCATCAAACTAGAAAGAGCAGCTGAACGGTGCATCAGTGTTTTACTTGAGCTGATCAAGATCAAAGTAAACTACGTTGTGCAGGAGGCCATTATAGTCATCAAAGATATCTTTAGAAGATATCCAAATACGTAAGTTGATTTTGGCCTCCTGAAGTGCTGTAATTCTTTTTAATCTTGGCTATGTCTTTTAAAATAATGTGCAGGTATGAGTCCATAATCGCAACACTCTGTGAGAGTCTAGACACATTGGATGAACCAGAAGCTAAGGTAACAAAATTTGTCGTTTGGGTAGTGTATATTAGCTGGAAGCTTCTCCATCGCAAATATAATCGGTGAAACTCATACTTGTATTTGTTGGCATCTTGAAAGGCATCTATGATTTGGATCATTGGTGAATATGCTGAAAGAATCGACAATGCGGATGAACTTCTTGAAAGCTTCCTGGAGAATTTCCCTGAGGAACCAGCACAAGTCCAACTGCAGCTTCTTACAGCTACAGTCAAACTATTTCTGAAGAAGCCAACTGAAGGCCCACAACAAATGATTCAGGTTCTGCCATGACCATTATGAAGACTACCTTTTGCTCTCCTAATCGATTAAAGCGCATGTATTTGACGACAGGCCTGGCTTTTGCCATGTTTCAATTTTTCAGGTTGTCTTGAATAATGCTACTGTTGAAACAGATAATCCTGATCTCAGGGATCGTGCATACATCTACTGGCGTCTTCTATCGACTGATCCTGAGGTATGTTTTCTTAATATATTCTACTAAACTAGTTCAAGGACATTGGAGGATGAGCAACAATCATCTCTTTTACCTACAGTCATCAGTGCTCTTCTTTTGACTATAGGCGGCCAAGGATGTTGTTTTAGCTGAAAAGCCTGTGATTACTGATGACTCAAACCAACTTGATCCGTCGCTCCTGGATGAGCTACTTGCAAATATATCCACCTTGTCCTCTGTGTATCACAAGCCGCCAGAGGCTTTTGTAACCCGCTTGAAAACCACAGTTCAGAAAACGGAGGATGAGGATTATGTAGAAGGGAGCGAAACAGGATATCCCGAGGCATCTGGTAATCCGGTTGATGGTGCAGCTTCCCCGTCAGCTACCACAGGCTATGTCACAAAGCTAGCTGCTGCCCCAGCTCCTGTACCCGATCTGCTAGGTGACCTAATGGGGTCAGATAATGCTGCAATCGTCCCTGTAGATGAACCCACAACTCCGTCAGGGTGAGTTTTGAATGGTGAAAATTACATTAAAAGTCTCTCTCACAGTTGGGGTGTGCGATGGACTGGTTTTATTCAATCATATCTATTTGGATCACCTTGTTGTTTATAAAACTCATTGAATCACCTAATATTGTTTGCAGTCGTCCACTGCCTGTTGTCCTACCAGCATCAAAGGGTCAAGGTCTGCAGATTAGCGCTCAATTAACCCGACAAGATGGTCAAGTATTCTACAGTATGCTCCTCGAGAACAACTCGCAGTCACTTCTTGATGGCTTCATGATTCAGTTCAACAAAAACTCATTCGGCCTTGCAGCTGTCGGATCACTTCAGGTAATAGTAGTTGGATATGCTCTACATCTACGCCTATTATATATCCTGGATTCCTGAAACTGATGTCCAGGTTTTGTACTATTATAGGTTCCGCCTCTGCAACCCGGAGCATCTGCCAGGACAATGATGCCAATGGTATTGTCCCAAAACATGTCTACTGGCTCCACCAGCTCGGTATTGCAAGTTGCCGTCAAAAACAACCAGCAGCCTGTCTGGTACTTCGAGGATAAGATTGTACTTAACGCTCTTTTCTCAGAAGATGGTCGGATGGAGCGCGGAACCTTCCTCGAGGTAAAAGACTAATATATGATAAAGAGTTCATTAACAATACAGCACCATGTTAGTCATTGACTAATAGTGGAGAGGGCTTATGATATTAAGATGGGCGAGTAATTAGTGACAGATTTTGTGCCTTAAGAAGCCTGGGGGAGTTAGGGTGCTGTAGATCTTAACATATGATATGGTTTTCATCGATTTAAGTTTCTAGACTCAGTAAGAACTGAAGGAAGATATTGATTTCTGATCATAACTATATACCACAGTCTTAAAAACCAGTTCTTCTGAGTTATAAAACATTTGTTTTTTTGATTAGACATGGAAATCGTTACCGGATTCAAACGAGGTGCAGAAAGAATTCCCCGGGATAACCATCACGAGCGTGGAGTCAACACTTGATTTACTCGCCGCATCAAACATGTTCTTCATAGCAAAGCGTAAGAATGGGAACCAAGACGTCCTCTATCTTTCGGCCAAGGTACCAAGAGGCATACCGTTCCTGATCGAACTAACGGCCATAGTGGGTCAACCTGGTCTGAAATGTGCAGTCAAGACTCCAACCCCTGAGATCGCTCCTCTCTTCTTTGAAGCAGTCGAAATTCTCTTCAAGGCTTGATTTGATTTTACACTGCCCTAAGGTAAGCAAATTTCTTCTTTTAGTGTATGTAGTAAGTGAATTGTTGCCGACTTCTTGTTTCTAATTTTTGTGTTGGAACCCACTCGTTTTTTTATTCTCGTAAGAGCTTTGATTTTTGATGTTGTCGTTGCGTATATGCCCCAAAAGGTTTTTGATTAAACTAGTGTGATAATGACTTATTATCAGCAAATGCTATTTTTAGTGTTCAGTGACCGACATGAAATCAAAAAGTTTCCTAAGTGGAGCGAAGAGATTCGTACACGTAAACCAGTTGAGAATTTGGTACCTTCTTCACAACAGATAGGCGTAGATAGATAGATACTGGGCCCGTAATGCGACGTAGCAATTTCCTAATATCAATATCAATCATGATTTCCTGTAACATGCGGTTACAAAATAGCTTCGTCGAAACTAATCTTCTTTTAATTATCGATTGATTATTAAATCAATTCAAAACCAAAACTAATTGAAAATTTTAAAGCTTGAGGGGGACTAATAGTAACGTGAGATTGAAGTAATGCCACCGAATATAAGGGTTGAGTAAGGGCGCTACACGCCATCACATAAAAGGGATTATACTATCAATCAACTAATATTTTTGTAACTTAAAATGAAATACCAAAGTTTCGACATTATTGGTTTATGAAAGCTCACCATTGTATTTTAATTTGATCAAAACTATACATTTTAGTTGAGACCGTAAGTACAACAAAGGTCCAAGCTTGAAAATACTTTTTTAGACAATTTTATCATTTACTAAATAGAATAATTATTATTTGTCCCCACCAAGGGTTTATACTTTATATCAGTTTATCTGTAGATAATGTTTTAAATCTGTTCATATCCAATATTTTACTAAATATAAAAAAATTGTTTTTCTGGTTAATCAGTTTTTAATTTTATTTTGAACCAAAAGTATGAATCATAATTTTTAGATTTAAGATACTATAAGTAGTGCAATCATTAATTTAAAACTTGCTTATATAGTTATAACTTATATGGTTAATATTGTATATCCCATAAAATAATACTAATTACCTTGGTGGTCAAATCATGAAAATCTTATTATAAAAGGGCTAATGGGAAATATTCTTAAGAAAATCCAGAGTTTCCTTGTACGATATGGTTTGTGATTAATGAATATAAATACAAAAAAGTTTGATTAACAACCAAAATAACAATTAAAGTAAAGAAAATTGTGATCCCTTGATTTTATCTCTCTGATAAAGTCGCCTCTTTCGTCGCAGCTAGTCTTCTTCGTCGCCATCAGAAAATTCTCATTCAACACAAAACCTCAAAAAGTTTTCCCAGAAATCCTATCAAAAGAAGGACTATATCAAGCTTCTGTTTCTGTTTTTTAGGTAACTAATGATTTTTTTCTTCTCCGTTACAAAAGTCACTTTATATTTTTGTTTTGTAGGATCACTAACTCTGTTTGTGAGGTTCTTCTTTTCTGTTTTCGTTTGTTCTGTTTGGTTGTTCTGAGATTTTTTTTTTTTTTTTTTTTTTTTTTTTTTTAGCCC
>Ga0041059_1003014_pt1 | contig 11922 bp, 14 predicted proteins | sample AraColnosormetaG_FD_56232 | JGI IMG/M metagenome (GOLD analysis project Ga0041059, IMG submission 56232) | Arabidopsis roots microbial communities from North Carolina, USA - Col MF nosort | ecosystem: Host-associated > Plants > Roots > Unclassified | place: USA: North Carolina | collected... | reverse complement strand
TTTTTTTTTTTTTTTTTTTTGTATCTACAAAGACATTTGCGTCTGTAAACAGGTTGCCTACGTACCTCCCTTTCAAATTTACATAGCGGCTTTTTTATTATATTTTTTTTGGTATAGAATTGAAGCAGATGTACAAAGGATGGTGGAGTCTTTTTTCTTTCAAGAATGATACTTCTTGAGTTTGTGTGCGTTCCAGGATTGGGGGACTTTTTCACAGGACATAGTCATTATTTCATAAACGCCACTCCGAACGATCCTGGCGACGAGATATGGACCTTCCCACTTAGCTCCCGGCTTCCCAGCATTGAATTCGACAATATTTTCATATACTTTGCGGAACACTAGGTCGCCGACTATGAAAAATCGAGGTTTTACCTTTGTGTTATAATGTCGAGCGGCAGCTTGTTGGTAGTTCTGAATCTGGAGGAGGACACCGTTGCGATGTTCTTCAGCATCATCGAGGCTATCCACAAGCATATGGTCGTTGAGGTTTGGCTTGTTGATGAACATTGATCTTCGGAGACTACCGACGCTCACCTCTGCGGGTGCCATGGCCTCGATCCCATAAGTAAGGGAGAAATATGTTTCACCGGATGCTCGTCGAGGAGTTGTGCAGTGACTACAAAGGACTTCATCAACTTCTACTGCCCAAGCTCCCTTCTTAGATTCGAGCCCTTTTTTAAGCTCGTCTAGTATAGTTTTGTTGGTCGCCTCTACATGTCCGTTACACGCAGGGTAACGCGGGGTTGGCTTGTTGAGGCGTATTCGCCATCGGGCACAAAATTCTTCAAACTGCAGAAAAATAAATTGTAAACCATTATCCATAATAATTTCGTAAGGAAGACCATGGCGGTAGATGATGTTCTTCCATACGAATCGTTGAACGTCTCGTCTTGGATTTTGTTATATGCCTCGGCATCCACCCAATTAGTAAAATAGTCCATAATATAAGTATGAATCGCTTGCCTTTGAACAATGGTAAGGGGCCTACGATATCCATTGCCCAGCGCTTGAATGGATACGGTGCCGTGGACGTAGTTAGAACTTCAATTGGGGTGTGAATAATCGAGATTTGCCTCTGTTAAGGCTCCCACTTGTCTACAAAACGAATACAATTCGTGATTATTGTAGGCCAATACTGGCCATGTTTCATAATTTTGGTAGCAAGGCTTCGTCCTCCTGATTGATTCCCACATGCACCATGTGTTTCTCGCATGACCAGCTTAGCCTCAACTTTACTTAGGCACCTTAATAACACGTATGAAGTAGTCCAACGGAAAAGATTTTCCTTGATCATCGTATACTTGGCAGCTTTTGTTTTAAGGCGTCGTGCCTCCCACTTCTCCTTAGGGACTACGCCATCGGCGATGTAGTCTATGAATTCTTGTCGCCAATCGTCAGAATTACTTGTTGACCCTTTAGGGGGCTCTTCTTCTTTTGACTCGGCTATCTTACAGATTATAATCCGCCTCGGAATACTTGATTTTTCTATGCATTCGACTGGTATGACTCGCCGGAGGTCCGGATTGGATGTTGAAGCAAGCGTAGCTAGAGCATTGGCTGGAGCGTTCGCGCTTCTATGAATTTTGCTAAGTGCGAAGAAATTGAAGGTCTTGGCAAGCCCCTGAACGATTTATATGTAGGCGTCCATCAGTTCATTTTTGACGTCGTATTCGCCATTGTACTGACTAGCGACGAGTTGTGAATCGCAGTAAGCCTGAAATTTACAAACATCAAGGCTTTTTGGTAAACAAAGACCGGCTATGAGTGCCTTGTATTTGGCTTCATTATTTGATGCTTTGAATGCCAGACGAAAAGAATGCTCTAGGATCTCTCCCATTGGGGAGGTGATGCGTATGCCGACGCCGGATTCGAGCTGTGAGGACGCACCATCTACATGGAGGGTCCACTTTTCATTACTTTTACATTACCTTCCACACATCTTATTCTTAAAGATTATGATAACTGATAAGTTTATGATATATACTATTATATAATTCACTAACAAAAAAAAACAATCTTAATACAAACTTTTATCAAAACTATATGATCATACTTATAACCCGCATAATGTGCGGTTCACAATATTAGCTATTGTGTTATAAATAACACTATACACTTTTGTATGTACATTATAATTTATACACTACAATATACATCACTAAAACAGTATTCCAATACATTTCTTAAAATATAAAACTCCCCACGTACGTGCGGATCAAAATCGAGTATTTAATTAAACAATTATCAATGACCTAATCAAAATGATCCACATTGTATAATACTTTAATAAATCAAACTATACTTCATAGTAATTTAATTTTAATTGGAATTTTATAGCTAAAAATCACGAAATTCTAAACTCAACAGGATGTTCATTTACATCTGCCACATAAAGAAATTTGTCAATGTTTTTCCAATTTGACATTAACACACGCTATTGATCTAAAAAATTAAGAGAGAAAATTTTGAGAAAGCATTAGCATTTAAGGAATTTATGAATCAAAAAACCAATTAGTATATCTACCGCGTATTACAAAAGTAGAATTAGTGACAAAAATCTTACATATAACCTCATGATAAGTACTATAGTTCTTAATTAAATAAAGTTTCATGACTGCTTTGCTAGTCTAAATGAGGTTAAATCCTTAAATACTTGGGTAATCTAAACCTAAAATAGACGAGATTGTATAGGGTGCTAAATTTAAAATCCTAAACTACTCAAGGAAATGAGTTCATGTTATAGATGGGATATTGGCCAATATCAACCCAACTATATAATTAATATGTTACTACTAATGATATTCTCTATTTTGTTGACTTGAGATTTTGTTTCCAATATTTACATCAATATGTTCTAACAAAGCATAAATTTTATATATTTTTTTTTATCGAGTAAATGTTTTAGTGAGTCAATACTAGTACGGAACTATGACCTTGTTATAAGATGATTATTGACCATTATCTGTTGATAGTTGTTTTCTTAAGGAACACTTACAGAGTTGCAAAAAACAGCCAATCTTGAACACTACATCCTGATCGTCCCCATGAAGTTTAAACCCGTGAAAATTTCAGTTGGTTTTGACTTCAATTCTATCTTATACTGGACGATTAACATGATCTTAATTCTTTCTCAAGAAGAGGTGTTAGATCAGGGAAACGAGCATATACATTCAGGACTTCTCATGCCTTTTTAACACTCTCTACTGATCTTGAATGACCACTCACTTTTAGTGGTTCCTACCCCTAAACCCTATCTTCTTTTCAGACATCATGCATTCTCTTTTTCTTTCTTCATTTGGCAGTTATGTGCAAAAACATTGTAGGGAAAGGAACGACACAATTTTTTGCCATGAAGACGGAAGATGAAACAAAGAAGAGATTGTGAATATGTGTTCTAGAGCTTATTCTTCCTTGGGAACCAATTCAGAAAAGGTACACCCACTAGACTCAATGGTTAGAAGTTCTGTTTCCCCTTTCATTTAAAAAAATAAAATAAAAAAAGGGAATAAAAGAAAGAAAAAGAAAGGAAATAGTTACAATTGAGAGTCCAATGGCATATGATAAGTCCAAGGAAAGACATTGATCACCTAGAGGAGAGATGGAGTCATTCACAGAGATCCCCACAGAAAAATCTGAGTTTGAGGGAACCTAAAGAAAAAAATAAGTAAAGGAGAAAGGAGGTGTTTATAAGAAGAAGTGATTTGCAACATATACTGCATTCAAGACTATACGGTAACCATAAACACTTTAAACTCCACCACCAAAAACCAAGCACCGTGTACCCTGAATGACACCTCCTAATGAGAAAGCTCATGCCAAACTTTTAATGAATGTATTAGAGTACATTGACGTGAATTCGGAGTTTCTGTAGGTTCAAAGCGGATGGACAAGGATGAGAAAGACGTAGGACTATTGAGCGGATGTTCTAATGCAACTTTTGTTTGATGTGGTATGTAAATTATATTCAGAGTTTTTGTTTAATGTGGTCTGTAGATTACCGCGATTTTCAAACCTCTTTGATATATCATGGTTTTTACTGATTTCTAACATAGTTTCAGGATAGTGTTTAGGGTCTTTCTAGTCCTTTTTGTGTGTATTAAGTCATTGAAGGTGCATATCTACTTTTGATTCACGACTCTATGGCAGAATTCTACGACAATGTCGATCGACACCATTTGCGGAACAAATCGGTTACATTTAGTGTCTTCAACAAAGTTGATCTCTTCTACTCTAATCGATCAGCAATTAAGCTACCGAAAGAGAAGACTTTGCTATTCACCCTGCCTACTATGATCTTGTTTCACGAGGAAAGTTTCGAGGTGCTCCTGATGAATCACCACTCGATCATCTGGAAGTCTTCGAAGACTTAGTGTCCTCAATCAAAGCAAATGGTGTAGCAGCTGATTATTTTCTTTGCAAACTCTTCCCCCTCTCTATAACGGGAAGAGGAACATCATGACTGCGACCTCTCGAAGCGGGTTCATTGACATATTGGACAGACACAAAGAACACATTCATGAATCACTTCTTCGATGAATCTGTGACTGAAGCACTACGATTGAAGATTTTTTCTATCACTCAGGCTCCGGGAGAATCCCTAAAAGCAGCGTGGCTAAGATTCAAATCCTATTAGAGGGACTATCCACACCATGGTTTCCAGGAAAGCTAACTCATCAATATTTTTTCCGAGGAATAGATGAGCCGTATCAAATGTAATTAGACGATGCGAGTTCATGTAACTTCATGACAAGATCCACCAGCGAAGAACTTATCCTAATCAACGATGTCGTCACAAGTCTCACAACAAAGAGCATATACAGTAGACAAAGAAAATTGGTTGAAGCTTCAACCGTTAGCACATAGGATAATGGGTCTACACACATTCCTTCTCCAGCTGTCACTTCTTCCATCCAACCCCACCTACCACCTGTTGGTAAGAGTACAACAGAAGCAATGTTAGAGGAATTACTCAGACAGATCAAAATCGATCTTTTTGAACTACAAAGTGACGTTCAGAAACTCTGTGAGTCTTCCTCTACCACAAAATCCGTCAATGCGGTCACGCTACGCAGTGAAAAGCAACTCAACCCACTCCTTTAGAGAGAATGTTCAGCAAAAGCTAAACCATCTCCAGTTGCAAAAAAAACCTTAGTGTCGATCGATACATCAGGGTGTCGATCAACACCAATTGTTCTTGAAGAAACTGTTTTACCTTTGTCGAATGGAATCGACAATCTCACGGAAAAGGAGGAGCCAATTCTCGATAGTGTCGATTGACACCAACCCCATGTCGATCGACACCAAGTTCGTTAAGACAATGTTCAAATCTCAACTGAAGCAAAGTCAGCAAATTGGAGGATTTCTTTTCCAAAGCACCCCAAGAAGGCGAGACAAGCTTTAGATGATCTCAGGTGTAAGGCTATGATTGACAAACTGATTATTGAGATGCCTTTTGTTGAACCCAATCAGATCTCCCCTACGATACGAAAGTATGTCAAGACAATGGTTACCAAGAATTTAAAGAGTGAGTGCAGCATTATGATGATCTCAGAGCAAGACAGCAATATCATTCAGGAATGAATCTCAAGGAAGCTAGCAGACCCTGGAACCTTTACGCTAAGCGTAACTATTACTAGACCTACCTTCCCAAGAGCTCTATGCGATCTTGGTTCTAGCGTAATTCGTATGCCTCGTTCTATAGCAATGAGTCTCGGGTATTCCAATCTTGTGCCTACTTATATCACTCTTGTACTAGTAGATCGTTCAACCCGCATTCCAGACGGTATCCTTATCATTATTGTTCATGTGATGATTGGGACTAGCATGATTCTCACAGATTTTGTGATCTTGTCTTATGAGAAAGAACCTAAGGATCCATTAATCCTTGGAAGACCTTTCTTGCCCACGGCTAGAGCTATTATAGACGTTTGGAAGGGAAGGATAGGGCTGAATGTTGGTGATCTTACTCTACAGTTCGATATGAACAAGTTGGTCAAAAAGCCGATTATAGAAAATAGAACATTCCTGATAGACTCTTTCACTCCATTGGCTTCTTATATGAGTCAATTACCCTAAGACTACTCTCTCAAATAAGAGATCAATTGCAGTATTTAAGGATCGAATTCCGTAGAGTTCTTTTGTTAACACAATGAGGTAAGTGTCAAGATTAAGCTAGATGAGTATGAGAAAACTAAAAAGAAAACAAAGTAAGCAAAGTGCAGATTTGTTGGTTGTAAATCAAGATAATAAAATGTCATGTTTAGGATATTCTCAGGAAACTTATGATTAGTAGATCTAGTGATAGCTAGACTGTTTTCGAACCGTTCTTAAACTCAAACTCTAATATCATAATAACCGTGGCGTTTCGTAAAACTCACAATGCTTAGATCTAAAATTCATGGTGGCATTTCGGGAAATCTTATTCCTAAACATGCATGCTAAACGATTTCGATAAGTTCACCTTAATAGATAGGCCAATTCTTATTACACACCTATAAATCAGTCTCATCAAATAATAGTTATTATAGCAATACCTATGGAGGGTATATCTATTATCTGGAATAACGTTGTAATTAATTACTGTAGAACTAGCATTAAGAGCAACTAAAGATGAAGAATCTTACAGTTAACCTAGAAAGGGGAAATCTACTAAATGATATGAATCCCTAGTGAGAAACCCTAACCCTAACAAGCATACTACTCAGACATGGCAATTGAAACAAACAACATGATTGAGTGAGAAAGCATAAACAAATCATTAAAGAAAAGAATTAGAAAAGATCTCTTCACTGTTATTGAAAATCTCTGAATAAATCTCTGAAAACAGGGGATGAATAGCTTGGTTGCAGGGAAACTTGATAAAAAGCCTGATAGGTCTAAACAATGACCTTTAAAACTATATATACCACCTAAAAACGTACATGCAGGGATTATTAATGAAAATAGGTAAGTCTTCTGGGCAAATTACCAATTCTTCAAACTTAAAAGCGTGATGAACTTCTCGGAGCCGCAACTGGTGTGTCGATCGACACCAAGAGTGTGTCGATCGACACTCTCGACTGGATCTGAAAGTGAATTTGTCCTTTAGCTTCTTTTCCTCGTCTTTTGCTCCAAAATGTCTTCTCATCTCCATTGTTGTCCCTCTCCATAGAATACCTGAAAAGACTTTAAAAAGTAGGCCTGGGCATTCGGTTTAGTCGGTTTAATTGGTTCGGTTTTCCGGTTTCTTCGGTTATCTCAAATTCTGCCGAATTGAACTGAACAAAAATTCGGTTCGGTTCAGTTTGGTTTTGATATTGGGTTTTAAACGAATTCGGGAATAGACCGAAATAGAGTTTTTGTCGGTTTATTCGATTAAGAAAGTATCTTTCTCTTCAAAATCAGCCTCTTCCATGGGTAATATCTAACCTAAGAATCCAGAAAAAAGGCCAAGCTAAACCAATTGGAAACCGAAGAAACAAAGGTGGAGGATTGGAGGTGAGATTGAAAATAGAGACATCAAAAGTAGAAAGATGAGATGATAATTACTACAAAAAGCTACTTGACAAGAAACCAAGCCTCAAGAAAAATCTAATGATCCACCCTTTCTCTCTACTTGACAAGAAACCAAGCCTCAAGATTTGATTTGATAAAATCTAGAGAAATAGAAATATTATTGGATGAGATGGAAGGAAAGTGAGAAACCAACAATGGAGAAGATGATGAGATGAATAATGATAGGAATAAGGTTTTGATTTTGTGGGCCGTGGATAATTAGTATGTCAGGCCCAAATAATTTTCAAACACATATGTTTTTATCAAACAAGTCCATATTAGCACAAACATCAAATGCAACAACCCTAGCGTTTTAATTAAAAAATTTATCGTCACCATGTCTAACATCTCCAATGAGATTCTCCATCATCCAGGTGTCTGCTATCGTAGTTGCAGACAAGATCTTCAAAGGGGTTATGGTGATGATTAGAAGGGAACCGAAGAAACCGTTGGGATATGGGTGCCGAACCGAACCGACCCGAAAACCGAAATCCATTTCAAATATTACCGATCGGTTCACAGCTCACAACCAAACTCAAACCGAAAACCAAAAATATCGGTTTGTTCGGTTCGTTTTGTTCGATTTTCACCAAATGCCCAAGCCTACTAAAAAGACTACAAAAATAACAAAAAGACTCAAAAACCTATATCTAAAACATAGTCAAAAACAGTAAAAAAAATAGGGTTATATAAGCTTCAGAGAGTATTTCAGAGATGGAGATAGATGATCCACTTGAGCGGGCTTTGGTTTCGTTAATAGAAGATATCGCGAATTTGGACAGTGAAGCTTTTAAGTATGCTAAGATGCAGGATGAAACCGAACATGTGATGGAACTAATGGTCCAAGAAAATCTTCGATCTATAACTCCAAAACTGACAACTAACACTGATTGGGATCCAGAGAAAGCTCCAAAATTGAGTTGAAACCACTTCCTGCAAGGCTAAGGTACGCGTTTCTTGGTGAAAATTCTTCTTACCATGTTATTGTTAATGCTTCTCTAAGTCAAGCAAAGCTCACCTTATTGCTATGTAGGCTGCGCAAGTATCGCAAAGCTCTTAGCTATTCTCTTGATGATATTACATGTATCTCTCCAGACATATGCATGCATAGGATCCACCTTGAGGATGAGTCTAAGTCTTTAATTGAGCATCAGAGAAGATTCCATCTGACTTTGGAAGATGTTGTTAAGAAAGAGATCATGAAGCTGTTGGAAGCAGGGATCATCTATCTGATTTCATATACCAGTTAGGTTAGTCCAGTTCATGTAGATCCTAAGAAAGGAGGAGTTACAATGGTCAAGAACGAAGAGGATGAGCTGATTGCTACACGGACAATCATAGGTCATCAAATGTGCATTGACTACAAGAAGTTGAATGCTGCAACCAGAAAGGACCATTTCCCCTTACCGTTTATTGATCAGATGTTGGAAAGGTTAGCAAACCATAAGTACATTCACTTGCCCATATGGTACATTTGCTTATCAAAGGATGCCTTACGGTCTTTGAAAAGCTAATGCAACCTTACAGAGACGTATGATGTCTATTTTCACAGACGAATGGATGATTTTTCAGTTTATGGATCGTCATTTGAGGTTTTCTTTAGAGAAACTCTACAAGGTATTGGCAAGGTGGGAGGAGAAACATCTAGTTTTGAATTGGGAAAAATGTCACTTTATGGTGCAGGATGGAATAGTTCTTGGTCAAAGGATCTCGGAACATGATATCGAGGTTGACAGGGCTAAGATCAAGGTTATGACAAGCGTTTAGGCGCCTGTTAACGTCAAAGCAGTGAGGAGTTTCCTTGGTCATGATGGTTTCTACAGAAAATTCATCAAGGATTTTTGCAAACTCGCTAGACCATTGATACCTCTACTCTACAAGGAAATCAAGTTTGACTTTACAGAAGAGTGTCATGATGCTTTCCACCAAATCAAACAGGCGTTGATCAGCGCACTGATAGTTCAACCACCAGACTAGGAGTTACCCTTCGAAGTGATGTGTGATGCGAGTGATAATGTTGAGGAAGACGATTGCGAAATTGTTGAGTTGGAGAATCGAGCTACAGTGTCGATCGACACTGCATCTATGTTGATCGACTCTCACTTTGCAGAAAGGAATGAAAATAGACATTGCTCGATGGTGTCGACTGACACCACTTAGGGTGTCAATCAACACCTTCCTGATCAGACTAAGAGCTAGTTACCGACAGAGAACTGTGCTGCCACTGCAGTTGAGAAGGATTGCCCATGGTATGCTGAGATTTATGCCCGAGATTAGGCGATACGATTGGGATGAACCTTACCTCTATAAACATTGATCTGATGGAGTCTATAGGAGATGTGATATATCCCTATTTTTACCGTTTTAACTATGTTTTAGGTATAGGTTTTAGAGTCTAATTGTTATTTCTAGAGTCTTTTCTAGTCCTTTTCAGATATTTACATGTTTGGGATGCATTTGGAGATTATGAGCATTCTGGAGATCAACAGACAACTTAAGCTGCAGAAGCAATCCGGAGACGAAAATGCACGTAGGTGTCGAGCGACACCAATACGTGATGGCAATTTTGAGACGCAACTTATTGATGTTTTGAAGATTTCCAAGTTCGGCCCAGAACTTTCTCCTATGTTTAGTTAAGGCCCAGTACGTTTTTAAGACATTTATATAGTTTTTAGGTCATTGTTTAGACCTAAGCTTGGAGAGCCTATTTTCTATCTCTTTTGTACTTTGGGAGCAAAACCCTGTGGAAACTCCCTTTGGATCTTTCTTACTCTTTTCTCTTGTTATTTTCATCATTGATTTCTTATTCAGACTATGATTTGTGTTTCTTTGATCATGTCTGAGTAGTCTTCTTCTTAGGGTTAGGGTTTCTCATTAGGGTTATAAATGATTTAGTAGTTTGCCCCCTTGCTAGGTTATCTGTAGGATTCTTCTTCTTGATTGTTCTTAATGCTAGTTGTAGAGTAGCTAACTAGAACTTGATTCCAGATAATAGGTATGCCCGCCATAGATACTTGTTATTTGATCCGTCATAGTTGAGCCTAGGCATTTAAAAAAGAACACGTAGGCTCATAGAAGGGCTCTGGTTTAGATACTAGGTGAACTAATCATAATTAATAATAATGCATGCTTAGTATAGGATTTCTCGGCTTCTCCGGTTATCTTAGCTCTAAGTATAGAGAGTTTCGCGGAACGCCACCGGTTACTCTAAAATCATAGTTTAAGTTCGAGAACGGTTCAATAACAACTTAGCTATTTCTAGACCTACTATCATCTATCTCTTGAGAATACCTTAAGCTTGACGCTTTTATTATCTTGTTTCACAACCATCCAATCGATTGTTATTGTTTACTTTTGTTTCTCTTTATTTTATTTACTATTTTACTTAGCATAATTCGATTTGCCATTAGTCTATTGCGTGATCCGAGAACTTTGTGAATTCGATCCCTAAGTGCTGCAACTGACCTCTTTATTTGAGAGAGTGGTCTTAGAATTAATTTGACCTATATTAAATTTGGCGCCGTTGCCGAAGTTCTCTTTGATACACTATTAGACTAGGCGTAGAATTTAGACTAAGCTTTTATTTTTCTTTATTTTGTTACTCACTTGTTTTCTTTCTTCTTTTTCCTGTGACAAGGGAACTACAAGATGGAACGCAACAACCAACTGGCAGATTTCAACGACAGTGTCAAACGACACCATCTGTAGAACAGACCAGCTACCATAGGCGACTTCAATAGAGCTGATCTTTTCTACTCCAATCAATTAGCGATCCATCTACCTCCTTTTGCAAGAGAAGACTTTGCTATTCACCCTGCCTACTATACTCTTGTTTCACGAGGAAAGTATCGAGGACATTCTGATGAATCACCACTAGATCATCTAGAAGTCTTCGAAGACTTAGTATCCTCAATCAAAGCAGCAGGTGTACCAGCTGATTATCTTCTTTGCAAACTCTTCCCACACTCTCTCGCGGGCAGAGGAACATCATGGCTGTGACAACTTGAACCATGTTCACTAACCAATTGGATTGACACGAAGAATGCATTCATGATTCAGTGACAGAATTACTGCGGGAGAAGATCTCTTCGTTTTCTCAAGCTCCAACAGAAGGTTTCAAGGCAGCTTGGATCAGATTCAAATCCTATTAGAGAGAATGTACCCAACATGGTTTCCAAGAGAGCCAACTCATCAATATCTTCTACAGAGGGATAGCCATGCCATACCAGGCTTAACTTGATGCAGCGAGCTACTGTATATTCATGACAAGAACTACTAGTGAAGCATTACTCCTCATTACCAATGAATTTCAGCTGAGATAGTCACCGCTAGCAAAGAGACTCATGTTTCAGCAATTTTCGCTCCTATCCACGCCCCCCCCCCCCC
>Ga0041059_1003013_pt1 | contig 11925 bp, 12 predicted proteins | sample AraColnosormetaG_FD_56232 | JGI IMG/M metagenome (GOLD analysis project Ga0041059, IMG submission 56232) | Arabidopsis roots microbial communities from North Carolina, USA - Col MF nosort | ecosystem: Host-associated > Plants > Roots > Unclassified | place: USA: North Carolina | collected... | reverse complement strand
ATCTTATTATTATATATAAGAGAGGAAAAAAAAAAAAAAATGGAGTTCTCGTTGTCCGACTCTCTCTCTCTTGAGAAATCCATTGTCGTCGTCACCCAAAAAGTAAGCTGTTTCTTTGATCTTCCTGTTCACCCAAAAGCAAGCTTCTTCTTTCACATCCCTTCTTTTGCGTTTCGTTTCCAGTCGTAAGTTAACGTTTAATTTTCTTATTAAAATCTCAAATCATCACCAATTTGATCAATTAGATCTGTTGATTTTACCTGTCTGAACTTAATTTGGGTTCTAATAATCGATTTTTTTTTTGATTCTCCTTGTATAGGTTCTATATATGGGTTCCAGAGATTTAATTAGCAGTCTGCCAGATGAAATTCTTGGCAAAGTCCTGTCTTTGCTTCCGACAAAACGTGCTGCTTCCACAGCTGTTCTGTCTAAAAGGTGGAACAATCTGCCTGCTCTTGTAGACAAGCTTGATATCAATGACGCAATTGGTGGTCCTGGAGGCTTCCCTGAATTCATAGATAAAACACTTGCCCTCTTAACAAATTCTACCACCATTAAGAGAACCTCTCTGAATAATGAATTTCAGTATGGCGAGTCTCAAGTGAACACTTGGATTCGCAGTTTCCTCGAGCGCGGCTGCTTGCAACTTTACTTGAACGCTCAAAGTTTGTATACTATAGACACTGAGTTCTTCACGAGCAACACACTTGTTGAGCTCACTATAACCGGTGGGTTTTCTCCTGATGGTCTTCTTCCTCCTGGTGGCGTGTTTTTCCCAAAGCTTAAAACACTCTCTCTCGTTCTAATGACGTTTGTAGATTCTGATATGTATGAACTTTTCATCTCTGGCTGCCCTTTGCTTGAGGAATTCTTACTACGTAATGATGAAATTGAAATTCCCCCGGTTTGGAATGCGCTAGTTTCGAGTCCTTCCATCAAACGACTAACCATCGTTCACCATTTTCCCAATTACCGTGAGGCACACGATGGTTGTTGGTTCCGGACACCAAATCTCGTGTACCTTGACTATTCTAGCTATGTCCCGGATTGGTATGAGGTTGATTTAGGTTCCCTTGTAGAAGCTAGACTCGATCTTCGATCATGGGAGCGCCTTAGAGATGAGAAGGCTGGTGGTTATGGTGACTGTGATAGTGTTTATGATGATGAGGAATATCCAGATGATCCTATTTTGGGTGATGTTACCAATCTGGTTACAGGACTAAGCAACATTAAAACCCTTCACTTGTCTCCTGATTCTCTCGAGGTTAGTTTCCCCTACTTGTTATTGTTTCAATTTGAAGTGCATTCTAGCTTGCAAAGTCTTCTTATTGTGTGATATTTAAAATCCAGGTGTTCTACTTTTGTTGTAAATCAATGCCGGTGTTTCACAACCTCCTTACTTTATCTTTTGAGAGTGCCAAAAAAGAGGCTGGCCAGTGTTGCCACTTCTCATCAATAAGTCTCCTAACCTAGAGACTTTAGTCATCAAGGTATATCATTATTCTCGTCCGATCAACACAGTTCTATTTCTTTCCTAGGCTATCTATTATTGTACATCAATATTCCTTTTTGGTATCAGGGTCTTGTGCACCAAGTTACACGTAGATGCGGGGACGCCTGCCCTTGTATACCTAAGAGGATGAAGAAGAAGAAGAAGGAATTGGGAATATGCTGTTTATCGACTTGTCAAGTGAAGGTGCTACATATTTCAGGGTATCAAGGTACATGTAGAGAGCTGAAACAGATGAGGCATTTCTTGGGAAATTTGAAATGTCTTGAAACTGTCAATGTTGGTGTTGAAATGAATCACCGAGAAGACAACGATGTTGACAACAAATACCTCAGAATCACTGATGCTCTTATGAAGCTTCCCAGAGTTTCATCAAACTGTAGAATCCATTTCTTCTGATTTATCTTCTCCTCATCTATTTACTTGTTAGACTTTGTTTATTTACGTGATGCAAAACATGTGTATCAAATTCTAATTTTAATTTATAAAAAAACTTGATTTGAACTCAAAGTCTAGGACGAGCACACTATACAAATGATACATCAATCAAACCAACAAAATTGTTTTGACGAAACAAATGAAACTGTACTCAAAACCACCCTTTCACATTCCATACAGTTAGAACATCACAAGGTTAGAAGAACATTGCACAACGAAAACTTCAAGCAACAACCGCGCCAAAAAGTAAAACACAACACCTAACATGATCGATACAGGAAGAGCTGGTAAAGCCTTCTGATACACAGACAATAGCATCAATGTGATCCCTAAACCAGCTATGATCGCCAAGTAACAAGCGTAAACCGTCATCAGATCATACATTGCAGCTCTTCCAACCAAAACACTATAGAAGATGAAATCCCCAAGCCCTAACTTGATAGCACCTGATGATCCCAACCCAATTCCTTCAAGAAAAGTCTCTGAATTCTCAGCTTGCTCAGGTCTTCTATCAATCAACGGCACAGATATCTCTGCTCTTTCACTTGAACCAACATGTTCTTCTTCTACTTCTGCTGATTCAACCACCCTTACTTCATTTCGATTAGCGTTGTTCTGGCTAGATCTTTGTTCTCTCCAAACTCTTCTCTGAACCGAACGGGAATCATTTCGGATCACAGGCCGTGCTTCGTAAACCAAAGCCGGGATGTCTTCGTCTCTAGATATAGCCATTTCAACAAGAAGACGTAATGGACCAACAGGTAAAAGAACAGCAGCAATGTCATAAAGTGCCAAAGCTACGAGAAGAACCCAAGTAGTCCATTCAGGTAACAACGTGAAGAAGTAAGCAACTAAAACACCAATCCAAACCAAGTAACCTTGAGTGATCAAAATCGAAAACTTCGACATGAACACAGCGAAAACACCAACGACGGAGAAATTGAAGAGAAGTATCAAAAACGTGATAGAATCAATCGGGAATCTAAATCGATCTATCAATAAAACTAAGATTTCTCCACCTAAGTTCCCTAAAACGATAAAAGCTGAGAAACCCATGTAGAATTTCAAGAATTTAACACATCGGAGATAAAAGAGAAGGACGAGAACAAATGTTGCAACAGTGATTGCAGCGACGAAGACGACAGAATTCAAAAGGGCACCTACGAATTTGTCCCATGAGGAATCTGAATCGCTCTCAGAGTAAGCTGCGGTGGCTATAGAGGAGAAAGAAGCGGAGGAAGAAGAAGGGTCGGAGTTTAGGATACAGACCAGAAGAACAACGGTGAACATACAAATCGAGACAGGTGTGAGGATTGCGATGAGTTCTTCACCTAATGAATCCAAAATGCTTCTGGGTCTTTGATTTCGATCCATTGGGTACTCAAAGATTTCAGCTTTGGCAAGTCAAATTGACAAATTCGATGAAGATGATGAAGGATCAGAAGAAGCTAAAGGTCGTACCTTTTTCAGATTTCTTTTATTAAGAACTGAATTTTGTGAGTTTTATTCAAGTCATTCCCCAAATACGACGTCGTTTGGTTGCAGTATGAAACTATGACCCATGAAGGCATGTGGTCCATATTTAGGTGTCTTTTTGTTTGGTGTTGTGATTTTGTAACAGGCTAGCCTCAAACTTATATATCAGGAGGTCATTGCAATAAACAAAAACATTACAGTTTTTACATTTGGTAAGACCCAAAAAAATAGCTTTGTTGCAAAGATCTTACTCTAGGTTTTTAGAAAAGATGAAGAGATATTTTGAGTTTATTCTGTTTCCACTTTGGAAGTGCATAGAACTCAGATTTCGCCATTCCAAATCTCTCTTCAAACTCTTTCTCTGTTAAGTACGCCTGAAGAGATAAAATTGCATTGAAGTATTCATGTGGTGTATATAAGAGAGCTAAATTTCTATATGAAATTGCAGGGTTTTACCTCTCTTCTTGTTGCATCTATATCCGTCACTGGCTTCTGAGAATCAACTCTGAGCTGTTCATATGAATATGCAAGTGACTCTAGACTACTAAGATCGCTATTGATTCCAACGCGTGGCTTCTGTTTAGAAATGTCCGACTTGGAACTCGACTCTTGTCTCGCCACTCCTGCATAAAAAAACAGTGCTTTGATATAAGGATTTGAAGGATCCAATAGTAAAGAAGAAAATTGACATAGTTTGTTGTTTCTACAATGCTTTCATCAATGAGTTAACTTGAAACTGTGTTATACTTTTCTGATACTTGTGAGTCATATAACCAAGACGCTCAGTGAAAAGGTTGACATATGAAACCTTACCATCATTAGGATCCACTAAAAGAGATTCTGAGAAAAGCTTTTTGACAACTGGAGTTGAGTTACTGCTGTTTGTCATGTCTTCTGCAGAGCTCAAACTCAAAAGCTTTTCGCTGGAGCAAGGTGATACTCCTCGCTCCGATCCGTTTGAGCTCACAGATCGACTTTGTAAATCACGTGATGCATTATCCTTTGACTGTGATCTATACTGGCTTCCACTAGATCTCTGAAAGCACAAATGTTTAGCTACTTAAAAACACAATGATCATTCTTATATTTGGCTGTGACTGACCTTAGTGCTTGTCTTCTTTCCTTTCAAACTAGCAAGCTTCCTTTCAAATGAATTACCATGCATCTGCAATGTTTCCACGCATATTATTAGTGAAAGTATACACAAACCCAAAACTTGAAACTAAGTAGACTACTATCAAAACATTTTGGAATTTCCTAACGTTCGGTTTGAGGTGACTTCAAGATGGGAAAAGATTTCTTACGTTTGCCTTTTCAGGAACCCACTCAAAGAAACGGGTGAAAAATGGTGGCTCGTGGCCTTCTGTGACAACATATACAGGAGTCCTCATGGTTAGACCTTCTTCCAGTATATCCATCTCTAGGAATTTCTGCAATCTCATAAGTACAATGGACTAAGAAACACTGAAAAAGGAAGCCATATTCGGTAACCCCGAGTTCGCCATTCTTAAAATTTATTTATGCCATATGATGTTTTGATCCCATTTTTACTGAAGTTCCACCCGTAAACAGCAAAAAAAGCACTTGGAAGGCCAAACAAAGATGAAAATTACCAGACCAAGAGTAAGAGCTTCTTCCTTCGACTTTATGTTTGAGTTTGATCCAATCCAGACATATACTTCACTTTGGCAGTCCAATAGAAATACATCTTCAGTAGTTAAATCATCTTGCACAAAATTGTATATTTCTTTCACCTGAAAATCATGCACAAAGTGGCTATCAGATAAGAGTATTCATTCCCAGATGATCTCTAATCACTTTAAATAATAGCATCAATACACACATGAATAGTACCTTGAGTACATCTGAACAGAAGAGCCAAAGTCGTGGACCACTATTTCGTTAATTTATAGCTGAACCAAGGCAGAACTAAACAATAATGTAAGATGATAAAAAGAAATTGAAAGATATTTACCATTACCTGAACTGCATGAACATGTAAATAAATGTGGTTCTTCTATTTGTTTTCTCATTTCCTTTTCTTTTGGGTACTCTGACTTACCACCAAGCAAATTCCAAAATGTGTCTGTTTCATTTCCTTCCCTGATGTATATAGGTTGACAAGATGTCTGCAGACGGAAACGAAGAAATAGATTTTGTTACTAGTAATACTGAACATAACCCTTAATAAACCAGAATCAATGTATGGCATGAACTTAGTAAACAGCAGCTGAGAGCTAAAAGTTACTTACATCAAGGAAATATAGCATTCTGTCAAGAACTTCATGATCAGAGTCTGATGAAAGTTTCCCAATCCAAGTGAAGGCAGAAGCTCCATATTGTAAAATGTAAGAGTAGGATGAGTTCAAGGAGGTTGCAACCTGCGGGGGGACGATTTTCATTTGCTTAACAAATAGTGAAAGGTATGTAAGAGTAGTGAAAGTACTAAAGAACCCACTAGATTCACTTGGATTGCTTGCATGTTTCTTGGGCTTGTTCCTACAACACGGAAAAGAGAAGCCTTGTTCTCATTATATTCTTCCCCTATCTTTTCCTTCTCTGCTAGAAGCACTTTGTACCGTCTACTCAAACCGCCCTTAAAAACAACCAGTGACTGGAACATTGGAAAAAACCGAGAAGGTTCGTTTCCCTGATATATATGACACTGGATAAAGAATGTTGAATGAAACAGGTCAGTAGGTTTACAGTCTTGAACCAAAAAGAAAAGAAAAGAAAACGTGTGATTTATTTTTTCGGCCCTGGCTAGGAACTAACCAGTACAGATTCACCCTTGGTTGTACCAACAATGGCACTAGCATTGGTTATGGCATCAGCTCTATCTTGCTGCAATGAAGTCAAAAAACAGAATGAAGTTCATAGTGGAACAAAGAAAAATATGAAAACAAAAAAATGTCAAAGCCTATATAGCCTGCGTACCTGTATGCTTTCACAACCGATCCATACATATAAAAGATGTTCGGTTCTTTCTTTATAAGTATATTTATACTGCACAAGATAGCAATCGCCGGTGAATAGCTTTGTCTGGTCAGGAATAGAGAGAAGCGAGACGTCATCACCATCTACACGCCAAACCTGAAATTAGTTAAAGAATCCCATTATTCAGGCTTATGCTCAGATATGTGACAGTTTGGTATGAGGTACCTTGAGGTTGTCTCGGCAGTTTGTGTAGAGAGGGTCATCTTCTTCATCAGGAAGCTCCTCAACGTCATATCCTTTTTGTTTGAACAACGCTGCACAAAAGTATTCAGATTTTTACTTTAGTATCTTTTTGTTTCTTAAGCAAATTTTTTTATCTTCTTTACAGAACCAGAGAAATATGAAACAGACCAGCCACTTTTTCTCGACCTTCATTGTAGAGGCTAGACTCCACGGTCTGAGGCCATTTGTTAAAAAATGACCTGAATCTGGCATTTTCTAGTCCTTCTGTTAGAAGTACTAAACTTGTGGTCGTCGAGCGTCCCTCCTTTCGTAGAAATTCCTAGAGCAAAGCAACATCATATCATATATTAAGAATGGCCTCTCAGATGCTCTGGCAGAAACTAAATGAAACACATGCGAAACGACAAATTAAGACACCAAAGTCATGTAAAAATGTTATATTACCAATATTTACTTACTTCTGAGGAAGAAATGGATGTCTTCCTTTCTGTAAGTGATGTGTTTCTTCCCATCCAAACAAATACTTCACTGTGACAGTCCAGCATGTAGCATTTGTTCTTCTCAAGCATGTCCTTGTCCAAAGAACTTGTTCCAGTTGGATGTAGATTTCCCTTAGTATCTATCCTGTTAATCAAAGATCTTTAGATGATTAATAATGGATTAACAGCAGGTCCTCAAAGCACAGGAATTTCGGCTTTTACTGCTAAATGTTGAAAAGAACAAAACCATTGTGAGTATATAAAGCCAATTCTCACCAGAACAATTCTGCACATGGAGTCTGAGTTTGTTCTTGGGTGGTAGAAGATGAAAGCTTGGGAATGGGAGCATAACCACCAAAGAAAGACCAGAATTCCCCAGCATCTGAATCACCTGAAAATTTTCCATCCTCTACAAAAAAACCGAAATGATCAGCTGTCGCTTTTCTTTCAGTCATTTAGTCTAAAAAGAGGAGCTCAACATGAAAAATATCTAACCGATAGTCGCGACCTCACATCTTCCGTCATGCTTGTTATCCTTTATATATTCCACAACCTCCATCGCTTTAGCTTTTTCCTGAGTGCTTGAGTTACAACCAGCAAAAAGAAAAACCTTTGACGCAGTATCCAGAATGAAGACATCGTCATGGTTCAGTGATGACCGAAGAAAAGGCACCTTGCATAGATTGACCAATCAAAGTCAGCTTGAAGAATGTAAATAAACTGCAACTTTATCTTTTTGCTTCAAAGAATCCTAATGCAAACACATATTACCTCTTTAACACGAACAACATGATCTCCCTTGCACCTTAGCAAGGTGACTTGGTATGTCTCGCCAGCAATTCCAGTTTTTGGGGAATACTTGCCTTCAACAGGTATAATACAAGGTTTGAAGTAAGAGAGAAACTTCTCAGTCTCTTGACCTTGAACTTCACGGTATTGCACCGTACAACATCCAAGTGCGGCATCTAAATCTAATGCTTTGTCTGATGCCAAAATTGAATCCACCTTCATGTAAAATGGGCATAACGATCTCAAAACACCAGATTTTCATAACCATCGTATAAAATGTACATTAGTGATCATACAAACCTCATTTGCATCAATTCCTAGCCAATAGTGAATGTCATACTGGGGAGATTCGATCTTCCGCAAAAACGTCTACATATCCATGAGAAACTAAGTATCATTAGGAACACTAATTTGTCCCAAGTAGAAAAATGAAGTGAGAGAAACAGCTTACTCTAAGAACAAGGTATGCATTTCCAGAGTGAAATTTTCCAAAAGAAGACTTAGGGATAGAAATAAGCTGTTTATTATAAACGCACCAAATCTCCAAGCCACTATACCCAAACAAAAATGGTTTAAACACATAATGAGAAACAACAAAAAAAATGTCCATGGATTCTAATAAACAAGTATATACCTTTTGGTTCCAACACCTTGAAACGCTGAATCAATGTCTTTACTTAGCCTAGACATTGTTTGCTTTCATCTTCCTCAAAATCCAACAACAGTGACGCTTAATAAACCAATCCTGCAATTTCATAAACCAAAGAGTAGAGAGCAAACATTAAATCACCAACAAACAATGTTGTTACCAGAGATAAATTTGCATTTACGTTTTCTTAAGTTGCTGCATATGCAATCAATCTTCTCAGATTTTCAATTAATTTTTCACCGAGAAAACAACTTTCCCAATCCCAACCACAATTCAACCCCCAGAAAGAGAAAAAAAAAAACTCAAATCAGTTAAAATCTCCAAACAATCGAAAACAACAAAAGAGGAATTAGAATCAATTGTGAAGATGAATGTTAAATGCAGAATACTCACAGGGATCAGGCATACGAAGGAGAAGAAAAATAGCGATTCAATTGGATCGTCCTGATTCAATTGTGAGAGAGAGGAGGAGTTTCGCAAAAAGCAATAAAGGAAGAGAGTGTGTGTGCCAAACGGATGAAGAAAATAATTATTATTAGTCTGCAAAAGCATGTGGGTCCCACCAAATTTCAAAGAAACAAAAGGGCGCCTTTTTGTCAGAATTTTTGTTGGATTTGCTTCTTTAACTTTCAGCTTTAAACGACGCCGTGACAGAAGGTCAATGTCATGTTCATATATAATCACAATCTCATCATTTCTTTGTTTCATCATTTTATCTTATATTATATAGATTTATATCTAAATGTACATATATGTTTTCTTATTTGGCTAAGATAAAACTTCTTCTATTAATGTCTTCTCTAAAGTTTTATTGAGAAAGTAAAAGTTTATATCTATAATTGCATTCAAAGAAATTCATAATTGATTTAGAAAAGAAAAGAAAAAAAATCAATCAAAATTTAATGTATATAATGTAAAGTGAAGACACATGTATGTGTATTCTATAACACTACATTTTTTTTATTAGTCCCACACGGCAAAATGATAGTGGCATGTGACTATCTTTAGGACATTGGTAAAAATAACTGGTAACTAGTCTTTCATGCTAAATTAAGTATTGTTTTATTAAGGGCATCGAAAATAAAAAGCTAATTAAGTGTTACGACGAATCCAACCCAAGCGTTCTTCAACAGACATGCTCACAAATACGTCTTTCAAATTCAATGTGTGGATCTTGGTCACTGCATCATAGCGGATGTGATCTTCCAGATCCGGGATCTCCTTGATAGCATCCCAAACATTGTTCTTTTTTTTCTCAGTTTCCCTAAACTCAACTTCTCTTTGATGTCTTTCTTCTCTTTGTTGAATAAGATTTATGATGTTAGTGCCAACTCCAATCATTTCAGATAGCACCTTCTCTGAAGACTCACCATGATTTATTGAATCTGACCGATCTCCGTTACGATTAGTTTTAGATCTTTTCCTAGTAGGCAGCTTTTCTTTAGGAAGTGTTTCATTTACCTCGTCGTCATTAATCTCCATATGGTTCACATTATCCCCTGCTTGAAGATCATCTTCTTCTTCAAAAGTTTCAGCATTTGAATCACCACCAAGTCCAAACGCGTTGTTTCCCTTTGCTATAGCACTTTCGAAAATCAGTTGCAAATCCTCAAAATCTTCGAAAGTGCTGGTTCGCATGTGATGATGATTTGGATGCCCCTGAGAAAATATTATATATTTATTAGTTATCAATAATGACAGAAAATATCTAAATTTGGTGAAGTTAACCAAAAGAGAGTTACCATCAAATAGGCTGCCCACACATCATCTGGAGCTGTAAATTGTTTTGTGATGGGATCCCATCCAAAACCAGAACTAAACCAAAAAAGTGCAGCATACACAGAATACTCCTTTTTCATAGACTTCATTCGACTTAAATAATTTGTGTAAGTCTTATTACATTTAAACTTTTTATTTAGAAGAGGTAGTATTTTTCTCTCTACCGTAGTTTTGCTTATGGTACCATTTTTGTCACGCCAGCCTCGTTTGATAGCATCAACTAATATAGCCGTTAACTCATAACATTCTTGATCTGACCATGACATATATGGGCCTTTCTTTTTCTTTTTTGACGTCTCTCCTGCCTGGTCTCCTGATTCCATTCTAAAGAAAAAAAGAAAATAAAAACATAAAGAAATCTTTCATATGGATCAAGAGAAATTGTAGTGTAGATTATTATATAAAAATGCATACGAGAAACTTACGAAGGATGATTATGGTTTTTCTTCAAACTGGTTTTAGGAGATGATCTTTGTTTTTCTTTTTGAGAAGTGAAATGATCACAAATATTATATAGGAGAAGTAAGTATATAATACTACTTTTTTGGGATTTTACGATAGACAATAATTTATCTAACAACATTTCAAAAGTATCTAAAATCTAGCAACAACATTTTTTTCTAACAAAATAGGAGCATATCCACAAAGAATAATCTGTCGTGAAATTAGAAGTGGAATAAAATTAGAGCACGGATACGTGCAAAATAAAATTTTGAGGTCCCCTATTTTGAGCAAGTGATACGTTTCATAAATAAAACCCATAGTTAATTTTATTCCAAGACCAACCAGACGTGGAATAATCTGTCGTGCAATTATACATTGATGAGAAATTACTGAATTAGTTGTATTAAAGATGGCGAGAAAAGCTAACGATAGTTTCCTCCTTGAAGAATGGTTAAGAAGTGGAAGCAATGTCTCAGGTGATCGTGTAAACACTCTTCGTATCCATTTAGAAAAGGAAATGGATCGTGTAATTTCAGGAAAGGCCTTTGCGTGGCATTACAATGAGAGCAACGAACAGATTTGAAGATGCAAGGAGGATTGACCTTAAAGATTGATCTACGTCATCACAGAGGAAGATCGGAAACTCGTTTATGAGAAGATCCTGTCTTGGAGAACTTAGGCTCTGCGTTTGGTATTGACGGTAACATTTTATGAATCAAGGCCCGAGAGACGGCACCAAGTGTTGGAGCCAGCAAGTATATCCAAATCCCTTTGTAACATCCCCACACAAGTGCAGGTCCTATGCTTCTTGCTGGATTCATCGATGCTCCTGATACCTCTCTGTAAAATGAAAGTTTGGATTGTCCCATTGGTTAGCCACAAAGATTCTTACCATTGAAGAATTTTAACTTGCAGAGATTGAGGGGGAAATGCGAAACTTACCCAACAAAGATAACATTCAGTGTGACGGTTGCCCCAATGATTAGCCCCTCTAGTTCCTCTGTCTGCAAGATTGATAAATGTTAAGATTGAAATTTATATATCCTCTGATCATGAAGTGTTTTTGGTTGTTGATCGCCAACAGTTCTCTTGGTGGTTGTGACGGCACAGACGACTAACATGAGGAAGCCGGTAATGATGAACTCCATCACGAATGCTTGAAGATCAGACCCAGAAGGAGA
>Ga0041059_1003012_pt1 | contig 11927 bp, 5 predicted proteins | sample AraColnosormetaG_FD_56232 | JGI IMG/M metagenome (GOLD analysis project Ga0041059, IMG submission 56232) | Arabidopsis roots microbial communities from North Carolina, USA - Col MF nosort | ecosystem: Host-associated > Plants > Roots > Unclassified | place: USA: North Carolina | collected 2013-09-02 | reverse complement strand
AGCATCGACAATGGTTTGGGGTTTCAGGCCAGCGAAAAAAAAAAAAAAAGAATCTGTAGAATTTAAGAAGAAGAAGAATTTGGAAATGAGAGCGAGAGTGACAAAGAGTGATAGAAATTGATAAAATCCAATATTAGATCCAGGGTGTATAATCGCAGGAAGAGACTAAAGGGATAAAAGAGAGTTAAGGAGAAGAAAGTAATCTTTGTAAAAAGGATGAATCGAGAAAGAGAGTGAAGAGGTAAACCTGAGAAAGAGGATGCATAAGAGATATAGAAATTAGGGTTTGATTTTTAATTTGAGCTTTTCCTTATTTTTTTGGCTAAGTGTTGGCCGTATGGGAAAGAATTTCGTTAAATATTGGTGGTTCAAAGTGATTTTAGTTTTATCTATATGATTATAAAGCTTATCGTTTTTGAAAAGTTATAATATAGTTACGAAAATTTGATTAACACCTTTAAAAGCAGTTATGAAAATTGTGCTATCGTAATTTTTGAACCAAACAAATTATAGCGTTTACATATTCATAAACGCTATCCAAAATGCAAGCTTAAGTCTAATACAGTAGAACCACACCCATTGCTATCTTCTAATACTAAGAATACTAACTATTGTTGTAGTGAAAAAAAAAAGACTTTTGTAATACATACATAGCCAGCATGACACCCTCCTCTAGAAACAAAGCACCAAAGAAACGGAGACAAAAGAAGGGCCAAGAACCTACAGAAAACAGCTCATGGGACGAATAAGAGAGCTAAGCACTAAAACTGAAATACTGAGCCAGAAGGTTCCCACCAAAAATTCTAACGAATCTATGAACGCTGGATATAGCCGAATAAAATCAGGTGTGCACATAACCGAAGTCAAACCAGCAACAGTACACGAGAAGAACAAAAGTAGGACCCAAAAGGCCAAAACGAAACTAGAGAACAGAAACTACAAGTCTTCTGATGCTCTAATATACATGTTATGATTCTTTTTTTTTTTTATGAGAGATAAATATATATGTCATTGGAAAACAAGTATTTGAACATTTTTCTACAGATTACGCTTGTTACAATTTTTCCGAGACGTGGTAGTGAATAATATTTGTGAAAACTTAGTAAAGTGACATGATGTTATGATGATGACATTCGAACCGAATCAAATCTCAACAATCGGTGGTGAACAAGATATGGATGATAGACAAGAGAATCGACTACTTTTGAAAATGAATAGGCCTGGATTGATTCGGCAATGTCCCAAATACGGTATTCTTTCTTTAATTTAATGGTCAACCCTGTCATTCTATCAATATCCAAAAGAGGTAATACAAAAATCCAACCCATCATAAAACATTTCCTATTTTAGAATTTTAAGGAAAACGATTTTTAATTTTTTAATTAAAGAAAAAGTGAAGAACAACTTGCCCATACCATAAGGCAGAAGCATCAATTCAGAGGAACATTGTTTTACGCATTGCACTAAGATAAAGGGAACAAATATATATACTCGATTTAACATTATTGTATTTCAACTTAATTGTGAGAATAAAAAGCAATATAAAATAAAATGAAAACATTTTTTTATCAACCACAATGAGTTAATCCACGCATATATATTTGTTGAAAAGATTTTTATCTTTAGCCAATATGTATATTTCGATTTTAATTAACTATCCCTTTAATAATATTCAGGTTTAAAATATCTGCGATTCTATAAATCTTTAGCTATTCTATTCAACTTAAACATTAAACTATTCTATTCAAAAGATAATTGTTTCATACTGATTGATATAGCCACATCTAAATCTGCATTTGGTTCATCGATTTAATTGAACTCACATAAAATGTACATTGATTTATTTTATAAAAACAAAATCTATATGATTCGACAATGTAAAATTTCGTCTACATTGTGGAAACTCTTAAACCCACCATTCCATCAATGTACTGCGATATTATATTTTGTGAATGAACCGAAAAGAAGATTGTCTTAGTGGACCCCTAAAATGGTCCATTTAAAGGAACATATTCCCGTCATAAAGAAAAGTTGACTATATTTAGCCCATGCAAAAAGAAAATAGATAAATTTAGAAATCTATATGCATATATTCCTTCTCAAGGGTTATAAAAAGAGAGCACATCCATGTGAGGAATGAGGCAACACATATTGAGAGTAATAAAGAGTATAATGAGGAAGAGAGGTCTAACATGGCGAAAAGAGTCATGTTTAGTAGCCAAGGATGACTTGCCTGATCTTTTTCACCTCCATGATTCAATTTGTAATTCATGGGTTTTGGATTATTATACATTCAAAAGTATAATAATTTGAAATCATGTTGAATCTTGCGGGTTAGGTTTCAGGCAGTCTCCTTGGCTATCTTGACATGCTTTTTTCATTCACGTTATACCTGTTTTTCTTTCTGTCTCCATAGTCACTATAAATTCTTTTCAGAAAAAAAAATTCAATCTTTGTTAAGGTGTCTCCTGGGTTGAAAATGTCAATTTTTTTGCATTCGATTTAGAAAGCATTTTTTTTTAATAGTGTGTTTGTGAGTGTACACATTATTTAGAAGGAGATGTCAAAGATGAATAGAAGAATCATATTTGGTAGCCAAGGATGACTTGCCTGACTCTTTGTGTAAAATGTTTAGTGTCTTGTTTGAAGTCACTATAAGTTGTATCAAGCAATGACCATTTTGCTTATAAAAAAGATATCAGGCAGTCTCCTTGGCTATCCTTATATGTTCTTCTCTTTCATCTCAGACATTCACCTTCATACAAAATTAAAGAGGCACGACATGAATGATCATGGAAAGAGACAATGTTGATGACTTTGAGCTTTTTGCATATTGTCTATATATATGTAATACATTTTACGTTCATGGAAGCTGTTTAAGACAAATATGTTCTATATCAGACATATAGACGTAAATTTAGCTAATGATAACTGAAATTCAAATTTCTTTGACATTGTTAGTGGCAACACTTGACGTGAAAGACTTTTTCTGATTATTGACATACATCTTCCTATGTTTCTAACAAAACTTTGAAGTCTTTTGGTTTTGTGCGTAGTGGTCAAGTCGTGTCGCATTTGTTTGATTTATATAACATAGTTTCTTTACACCAAATGTTTTGTTAAAAGTTACATCAAAAGATATCCGTATGTGACAGTTAATTTAACATCCATCAAATGTTATGATGCATGACCCTACACTAACAGTTTTGGCATCATAGATCATTATTGATGTTATCTTAAGATCTGATGATTGTGATTTTGGATGCAAAGATTGGTAGGTAGATTTGAATATCCGGTTTACAATTTCAAATATGTTTTGATCCGATCCAACTACAAAATGTACTTCAAAAAATAACGTGTGATTCAAAAACTCAAATTTTTGTTGCAGCGATGAAATTCTTGATGCACCTTCACCGGATTACTGATCAGTATTATAACATGAGACCTTAAATAGTAATGTTGTACATAATGTAAATATTATCTCTTGTGTTCTCCAAGTTAATCTGTATGAAAACAAATCCAACAGCTGAAAATGACCGTGTAAATTGCCTGTTTTTCTTACGGGCCTTCTGAATTGGGGCCATAATAGGCTTCTTCCTACAAAAACCTTCAGACAAAGGAGTGTCAGATTTGTATCTTATTTACGACCAACATTTGGTAAAATTTTCATTAAAAAGATACTCAATAATCAAATATGTAACAGTTAAAAACTTAAAATAACATCCTACGGAAACAGTTTTAGCATCATAGAATAGAACATATTATCTTATGCTTTGATGATTGTTCATTGTTGGCTAGATTTTGACCTCACCAGTCTCGGTGATTTCATTATTGTGACGTTACCATTAAAATTGGTAACATCAAAAATTCAAAATGATATTTAAAAATACAACGAAAACTATTAAAACATTGGATTAGGGAATTAAGATACTTGTAAGTCTCAAATCTATGATTACTTGATTCTATTAACATATTACATTATGTACATGTTTTTTTCTTTATTGTGTACATTCTTGTTTCCTAGCAAGGTAAATCTAAAAAGCTTAGAAAAATAAGACAAACCGTAGCACTTTGTAATAACTTGAAAAAAGAAACCAATAAATCAACGGAGGAAAGTCAAAAACAAAAACAGAATGGCTTTCACAGAAGAATCAGTTCTTGTCTTAATTTAAAGAAAACAAAAAGTACACCTAATTCGGGAAAGACACACTAACGGAAGACGACCAATCAGAACCAGTTTGGTCTGAAAAGGACTTAGAGAATCCACACAAATGGCGGCGCATCCATTCTTGTCCCAACCACAGTCCGGTACAGATACAACTTATCCACTTTCTGCCTCCCCTCGTGTCCGTTTTCTTCCATCCGGTTATTATCATTCTCGTTTATGATCTCTACATTGAGCCATGGCGCTTTCTCTGCGAGCCTTTTGCATCCACTGAGTGTGACTTCACATGAAGACATCCAAAGGGATCGCATTGTTTCATACTTGCTCACATCAGCAAGAAGCGCCGTGTCCCCAAACGGACTATCCCTTATCTCTAGTTTCTTCATCTTTTTGCAACCATTCAACACATATAGCATGCCTTTGTCTGTATCTCCTGCAAAGGCTATGGAGAGCATCTCGAGCTGATTCGCGTACATTCCGATGTAGAGGAAGACTTGGTCTGTAAGGAGACCTGAGAGAGAAAGCCTTCTCAGGCTCTTGCAGGCTTTGACGATTGCTCCAAAGCCTTCGTCTAGAGGTTGAGATGTGACGTGATCGGGTTTGTTTGGCTCGAGGATGCAGAGTCGGAAACGGATGAAATTTGGACAGTTCTTGGCAACGGTTACGAGAGCTGCGTTTGTCATTTGTTGGCAGAAGTAGAGTATAGAGTGGAGCTTAGGGCAGCCTGCCGAGATGGCAACTAGACCTTCTTCGGTCACAGCTGTGTTGCCTCCACCGAGTAAATCAGATGGAAAAACCCTAAGCTCTTGTAACTCTTTACATGTAGAAGCTACAACTTCAAGCCCTTTGTCACCTATACTATCCAAAATCTACAAGAAAACATTGAAGCCATTACGTATAAATCTATCTGCTCGGTTCATATATACACTTTAGGAAACATTCGCTTACCCATAACCGCTGAAGTTTCTTGCAATGCTGAATAAGCTTAATAAGGTGGCTACCATGAATCTCAGCTGCGTAACTAAGATTCAAGGAGGTGAGGTTATGACATATTGGGTGGAAAGCTGAGAGACAGTGAGGAGCAGCCTCTAGAAAACCCGACAAACTCCTCAACGAGGTGCATTTCTTTATGACAGCCATGAGTTTCAAGTAAGACTCGGAATCTGGGTCATTCTCATAAGACCCTACTCCTAAGTCAACTATCTGCGGCGCACACGCCATTAACCTTGCGAGTGCATCTAACGGTACTGCACGATTTAGCTTCAGACTCTTTAGGTTTGGAGACCTAGCAACAAGCCTCTCTAGAGCAACCAGATTAGTTTCTCCTTCGAGGCACGCAAAGTTTAGCGTGACAAGAGTCGTGCAAGTGTCTGGGAAACAACTTAACCATTGACCTCTATGATCATCGATTTCATTCTCTTGCAAATCAAGATCCCGAAGATGCCTACAAAGAAGAAAGAATTGTAAAACAGAGTTACAGACCTAACACAATAATAACACTCAGCAAACACTACTACATTTGTAACACACAACCAAAAGGAACCATTGCAATAACTAAACTGTTTATTCCACCTATTTTCTAAGTAAATCGGATATTATTGTTCGACCAAAAGCTAGATTTGCGTCTTTTTAGCCATATTAGGAAGCAAGTGTGCAATGATATGTAAACCACAATGAAACATAGCATCTATAGTCACATATAAAACCTAATCTTACAACACAAGGAACAATTTTTATAACACACAAGAAAAAAGTGATACCTGCAATTAGCGGCAATAGAGGCAAGACCATCAGTGGTAAAACCTTCACAGCTAACAAGGACCAAAGACTTAAAATTGACAAAAGAACGAGAAAGCAGCTCAAGACTCTCATCAGTAACAACCATCCTCTTCAACCTAAGCTCTTCAAGTCCTACACGGCTTCTAGCCAAAGCCTCAATCCAAGGTAGCACAAAACCTCCCCATTCATGAGGAACCAAATTGAAATCCGCAAAATGAGGTTTTCCTTTCAAAGTCAAAGACTTTAGACATGGGAATCTCCGAAGCAACCTCTCTGGATTAATGGCATAACAGTTTCCAATGAAAACCTTTTGCCTACTGTATCTTTCAATCTTGTACCATGATTTGCATACAAGAGATATAGCATTCCTGTCTTTGTGAGATGTTACAAAGTCGAATACATGCTCTATTACTTCATCTGGGAAATAATTCATCTCTAACTTCACCAGCAAGATTCCAAATTCAACAGATCTTGAACTTGAGTTTGACTTAGACCATAGGAACTCAAGAACACAGAGATGGATTAAAGAAGTGAATTCAACAGATCTATAGATCTAGAGAGTAAAAAACAAAAACTAGATCTATGAAGAACAAGATTCAAGAAGAAAGAACTCGAATCAATATATGAGAAAAAAAAATGAACAAATTCTCAAAAAAAACTGTGATGATTACAAAAGAAGAAAACGTTGACAATGATCGAAGGAGAATCAAATAATAGATCTGTAGAAGAAGAATCAGAAAACCATAAATAGAAACTTTGTTTAGTTTCTTGAAACGAAAAAAAGAAGGAAAAAAAAATCAAGAAGCTAATGATGATGAGAATGATGATGAAGAAGATTGATGAGAGAGGAGATCACGCAACCAAAGCAAAGCAAAGGAACCAGAAAGAAGAAGAACAAAACTCTCTCTCTCTCTCTATTCTCTTTCTTCTGGCTTCTTGGTGACTTTGGTAATGGAGAAAAATAAAAAGTCTTGAAGGACATCAGAGAGGCCCCTACCTGGCTGACCGAAACAAACCGTGGTTAAAGAATGAACCGTGGTTAGGTTTGGAGATGATCTAACGGTGGGGAATGGTTTGAAGGAGAAGAAGAGGAGATGGATCTTGACCGTTGATGGGAAATGGCATGCATGTGTCCTAATCACTGGTTACGAGGCCATTCTCGCCAAAGAGAGAAAAAAGAGAAGGTGATGTAGTAGTGTCAGACTTGAGAGAGATTTTGTAATTGACCTTGGTTTTATGGTTTAATTACGGAATTATGCCATTGTTGTCTTGTGGGCGAGTAAGAGAGATTTATGTACTCGCAGAAATAAAGTCATTAAGTAGTAGTTCGTTAATAATTATCAATTATTCAACTAATTTATGTGATTAAAGATTGATTAGTTATTATTTAAAGAATGTTAACCATTCACTTACCTACGTATTGGCTATTGGTAATGTTTTCTTAAACCACAAAATTAAAAATTTTATTTACAAAAAAAAAATTCATTGTCCAATCCAAAAAAAAGTTTATAAAAATAACATTAGCATACATTGATCTTAGATATGCTAAATTAATGTTGTAAAACATATCATAGAGCAAACTAAATTCATCTAAAAATTGGCCAAAGCAGGAACAAATTCTACGCAGTCCATCTAAAATTATTGTTAATTGATTATTTAAACGAAGATGTTTGTTATATTCATAACAAAGTTTTATTTCCGAGTGAAGCAAGGATAAATTTCATATTTTGACATTTGACATTTTAAAACACTATTTGGTTAATTATCTTTAAATATATCCGAAATGAAATAGAATATATATTTTTTTGGCTCACAATAAGATAGGATTAAGCTCTTCCATACACTATTATATTTTTTTGGCACTTCTTATTGTTAATACAGTTTTTTTGACGACAATAATTTGTTTTCAAGTTTTGAATTTCAGAGAGAATGTAGTTTAATTACACAAATCAAAGTTTGAGTTTTTAATTTTATTAATTTTGTGGGTTGTTAAAGGAGGAAAAAAAGAAAAGCAAGGCTGGCTGAATTTGTCTGGTTATGAGGACATACACCATCCGTGGAGATACGTAGTCAGTAGGTGATGACATTAGCAAATTTATTATTAAATTCCTTTTTTTCCATATCATATAAATCCAAACGCTACTCAAATAATTATTTTTCTATAAAATACAAAATAATTAATTTAGGTTTCATTCAAAATGGTGGCAACAATTGAAATGAATATGCTAGGTAAATGTGAAAAAACAGTGTACACATGGTTGAAACTTGAAACGGTCGGCTGAAATATTAAATGATTCATGATAAAAATGTGAAGGAATCTACGACAATTGTTGTTAATTTTGTCCGATTAAGAAAGCAAACGATACATTATTTACTATTGAGAAATATGGATGAAACAATTATTCAAGACAATCATATTTACATATACAAATTATTCATTGTTCGCACCAATAATTACAAAAACAATTCTTAAAAAACTTTGGAGCTGTTAACCATATTTTCTCAATGGTGACAAAAAAAGATGAATAACACACTAAACACATCAACCATCCTTGGCCGATAGAACTTTAAAGTGAAAATACAAAAGAAAATGTATATATGTAAAAAATAATGAAAAAAACAAAGATGGGTGTGTAGCCTTCATAATCAAACTCAATTATAGACCCACTTGCATATAATTGCAAAAGGGAACACACAAAACAAAAGTATTATTATTGGATGAAAGAGAAGACTCACTTCATTGCCTCTTACCACCAAACTTTTGTTCATTTGTTTTTAGAGAAAATATTTGGTATAAGACTAATTAATTAGCTAGCAATAATTAAATTAGAATGGATTAGCAATTGCAGTGTATTGTTTTTAGAGAACATCAATGGCATAGAAACATTCATAAGTATTTATAAAAAATACATATTATTGAATGTTCTTCTATGCATAATATTATATTATCCTCCAAATGACTTATATCGTTTGTTAGATGGATCCTTGCAATCATTCATTCCTTACATTCATAAATATAGAAATCTAAGTATTTAGAGACCTTGGGTTACTATTTGTGCAAAATAAAATAAAAAAATAGCACTTGGAGATCAGAAAAATAGTATTAATTGGTAAAATTTGTTTACATCAAAACATAAATCGTTTGATGAATGATGAAGATCTATTTGGGCAAATAATTCATGTCTAATTTTGTCAAGACATGTTTTTCCAACTCTTTAAAGATATGCTAATGTAAGAAACTAAGAATGTATGGATATAAATGGGAAGAGTGGTGGATTGGCATTGTTGTTTTTGTGGATAGGTCCACTCATCTCTTGCATCTCATCATATTCTAAAAATGGCTGCCATGTGAAGACCACCACTTAATTTCTCTCTCTATTCCCTTTATATAATCCTATGTCAAATTTTTCATTATTACCCCAAATTAAGCATAATTGCAGTTTTTGTAAATCATCACCTAGCCGGCTAGCCGTAATTTGCTGGTTTCACAATTGATTGAAATCTCGTCATGAGTCCATGTATAAACACATTTTGATAGGTCGAATCTCTTAGAAGGCTATAATCAAAAAGTAGAAGAAATACAAAACATATTAGCTTAGAAGGCTATAACCAAACTAATCTAACCCAAATAACTTGACATATTTGTTAATTACTACCAAATATACACAACAGATTCGATTGATAATGTTTATGTTAGAATTGAATCCATGATTAAATATCATATATACTATAGTTTATATTTAGAGGCAATGGATGCCATATGATATACTACGAAAAGGTGTGAGTAAGAGACGTATCTTGTCGGAGAAGTTACAATTGTCACCAAACGGTTATGTAGTTAGTTATGTAAACATCTATATAAGTGTGTATGTTGTCTTATGTAAAAATTGTCAAGTAAATAACAAGTTTCAGTATAATATCTCTCGTGTCTCTCTCATTCTAGCCCATGTCTCTTCTCTGTTTTTTATTAGTTAGTTAAGAAACAGAACACTAGTTATATGTTCTCCTTCTCTTGCAACGGATTTAGTATTTGGACAAGAGAGACGGCTTTATTGTTATCATAATGAGATTTGTCTTAAACTAATTGTAAATATTTCAGATACACAAATGGATTGGTGATTTGACCAGATCTCATTAAATGTGATAAATTGATCATATCACGTATTGTTGACACTTTTTTTGTTCTCTTGAGACGAATAGAAGATAAGTTTCTATTGAAACGTCATCCATCCCAGATGTATTTTGCTGATTACTGATTGATTTTCTTGCGGAAGAAGCTGCAAAAAAATTTCCATGATGGTGTAATCATTTTTTTTGGTTTATCATAAGTATTTGACTAATTGTTAATTTAACTTAGTTTTGACTTGAGGAAAAAGAAAGACAAAAGTGATTCAACCATAAGCATATAGTTGGAATATTCATTGTTAATTTAAATTTCTGATGGGTTTACAAAATTTGGATTTAAATCCTCCAAGTTATTTATATACAATGAAAAGAAAAATGAGTTATGAGAAGGAAATTTGGTATAGAAGAAAAAGCTTTTAGCCTTTAAGGCTTTAACCAATAGAAGCAACATATCATGTGTTGACAAAAAAAATGAAGCATATCACGTCACGTGATCAATGAATTTAGGAGGGTATACTAATACTATTCACCAAAATTATCTTATAGAACTTCATTAAGAAATTGAAAAAAAAAAACCATACATTGTTATGTTCCGATTGGGAAAGTTAGGTTCGGTGCAAAGGCCTACCCCTTATATGAATCCGAAGGCGTCTGATCATGGTGTGATCATCAAATATTCATATAACAAAATGCTTAATTGTTGATATGAGAACAACTATATGAAAACTATATTCATAGCTTGGATTGCATAAGAGGGTTAAAAGTTCTGCAAGAACGCAACAAACAAACAGAGAAACAGAAACACAGCTCTCTCTATGAACATATGTTACAAATCCAGTGCATCAAGAACCTTTAAAGAAAATGGTAAGTTTTAGACTGTGTTATTATAGTTTTTTATCAAATATATTCTAAATTTTATGGTTGTCTTTATCTTTCATCCAATTTCACTGTTTACAAAAAAGTATTAATCCTTATTCATGGTTTATGATGATTATTTGTATGGTCATGAAACAAATATATTTTGGTGTGAATTTATTTTGCTCTGTGTCAAAATTTGAATTATATATCTGTTTAGACTGTATTTATACGTTCAGTGTGTTAACCTCTCTAGTATGTGCGTAAAATAGGAATAAAGGCAGAGCTCAAGTATGGAACGGGTTTCTTAAGTGTTGACACCGTTACGGTTGGTGGGATTAGCATCACGTCACAGACCTTCATAGAGGGCGTTGAGACTCTTGAAAAAAGTTTTTTTCACGAAAGTACCGTTTGATGGTATATTGGGACTCAGGTTCCCGGACTCGTTAAATTTCGGTACATCTGTTTGGCACTCTATGGTTTTCCAAGGCAAGATTGCAAAAAATATGTTTTCTATATGGCTTAGACGGTTCTCTAACTCTGGAGAAGGAGGTCTCAACGGTGGGGAGGTAGTATTTGGAAGAATCATCCCAACGCATTTCTCCGGTGACCATACATACGTTGACGTGGAAGGGCCACAAAACATCATCGCAATGTACAACATTTGGGTCGGAGGAGAAAACACCTACATTTCATTTGACACACTTTTTGTACATGTTGAGTTTAAGAACTAGAATCAATATTCCAACATGGTATCAGAGCTTATATAATTTTGGAGCATGTCCAAGTAAAACAATGATAAGAAGAATTTTGCTGCGAGAAGAGGAGAAGGATGGAGACAACAAATCAACGAGTCTTATTGATTCAAAGGCCAATTAAAGCACAAAGAGAAGGAAAAATTTGGAGAAATTAAACATATTTTTTGAAATAGTTTTTGCCCAAAGGCCGCCTTTGTTAGGGTGCATTCTTCTTTTTTTTTTTTTTGGTCAAACTGATTTCATAG
>Ga0041059_1003011_pt1 | contig 11929 bp, 9 predicted proteins | sample AraColnosormetaG_FD_56232 | JGI IMG/M metagenome (GOLD analysis project Ga0041059, IMG submission 56232) | Arabidopsis roots microbial communities from North Carolina, USA - Col MF nosort | ecosystem: Host-associated > Plants > Roots > Unclassified | place: USA: North Carolina | collected 2013-09-02 | reverse complement strand
ATTGTAAACTATAAAATAAAAATATTTTATAGATAGATAAAATTTGTAAACTTTTATATATACTAACTTTAAGGAAATAAATTGTCTCCGCGGTATACCGCAGGTTAAAATCTAGTATAATACATTAATGCATTAAGCAAAAAAAAAGAAGTTCACCTTCTAAGGAACATTCGTGTTTCACATAGGCTTGAGATAATAATATTAAACCCAATGGGCCTTAATATTGTGGGAAAAAAAAGAACGAATTATTAGTCTAGTCAATGGTCTGACCAAAGATTATACAATTCGCCGACCGGAGGCATCTCTCTGAAAAAACTATCGAACTCCGTCGTCTCTACACCTCTTTCTGCTTCTTTTCCTACGCCACAAAACCGCTGTGATGAATCTTTGCCACCGTACCCTTGACCGGAGAATTCATAAGGACCGTCGGCGACGACTGCGTTTTTACCTGTGAGTTCTTGAACAATTGTCTTGAAGCTCCGAGCATCTGTCTGAACGTACTGTGTGTTAATGAAGACAACCTTCATCGGTTCAGATCTCACTCCTGCAGACATATTTTTGGCGTTATATGAGATTTTTTCTTTTGGTTTGCTCTATTGAGTAGTATGCCTTTTGAATCTCCCCGATATTGGTTGTATTTATATGTGTAGATAAATATATGGGAATATATATAATATTTGTGGGGAGACCGAACTTTTATCATTTTATTGATTTTTAGTTATTGTTTAGAAACATTTATTATCATGGGGACTCCTAATTAGTATTATGAACTATATGGATAAGAGAGCAGATTCTTTTATTGATATAGCATTTATATTCTATATCCATAGTTGTGGATTGGAAAAGAATATTATTATATAGATCGAATGATATTTTGATTCTAGAAATTGCTTACGTGTGGAGTTACGATCATATGCTTTCATGACTAATGACTAATTATATACTGATTAGATATCAGGGAGTGGCTCAAATTTTCCACTATTTAAAGAAATTAGAATCAACTAATCAAACGTTTTTTACCAAAAAAAAAACTAATCAAACGTTGCATATAATAAAATCTATTTTAGAGTTTTTGTAACGACGGGGTCAACTGAAACTGGAGATTGTCACTTATTTCAAGAATTTCTATACACATGTGGGGTTTATTTTTTGCAACGTTTCACCAATATTTTTCATTAATTATTGATAGACAAATCTGATAGTTTTTTTATTTTATTTTTACACTAGTTTGTTAGATGTTTTTATGTTCATTTGTATGTTCCTTGACCATAAGGAAATTATTTTGTGGTCTTTTCAATTTTATTGTATTGGTCTTTGACGAGATTCTTGTACGGGTGAGACAGGTTTGACCGTTAACATTCAAGCAGCCTTGACGGACCAAATAATAAATGGGCTTTTGTTATTATTATGTGACCTTTATTTAATATCGATCGAAAGAATCAGTATTATATAGTGTAATGGGTCAAAGCACGCCTTATTTGATGGAATATTGGAATCACATTACATAACGTGAAACCAGCCTAAGATGCATACATAATTTACATATGCAGAACAGGTTTTGATATCTTTAGAATACTATAAGAAATAAGAAATTTGGAGTCTATGTGACTACGTTACTCAGTAACAAAAAAATGATTCCTCAGCATTGGTATATAAGCATATTTCGATTTTTGTATTATAGATTCCTTGATATGTATATAACTATATAAGTGTTTTTTTTTATATTATATGCAAACTAAAAATAAACTGTATACAGGTTTTAGTAGTTGATTTTTTTTTTCCTTGATATTTTTTTTTCTAAAAAAAAACAAATTCTTTCTAAAATCTTCATACAGCAAGATAACGATTCATATATTACTATTTAGTAGTTGTTTTAATAAAGGTAATATATATTTATTTATTTTTTGGTCAAAATAAAGGTAATATATATAGTAGTTTTTTACTGCATTGATGTAATTTGTTGCATGATTTTAAGAATATTTGATACAACTAATCTCACCAGATCAAGACCCCAAAGACAAATAAAATATATGAATCGTTATCTTGCTGTATGAAGATTTTAGAAAGAAATTGTTTTTTTAGCCCAAAATTGGTATAACAAGAATCAAATTTTTTTCGCAGATTTCTTAGCATATATAGTTCCTTACGATGTATTTCTTTTAAAAAGACCAAATCGTATTGTCTTTTAAAGAAAGTACAGATTTCTTTGTTATTTCAAAAATCCAAAAAAAAAAAAGAGAAAGGTTGAAAAAAACAAACAAAAAGAAAAACAGAGAAATAAATAGAAGCATGCAGTGCCAAAAGAAGAAGATGGCGCCGTGCATTGATTTTGTGTTCATGGCTTTTGGTTTGCTTCTCTTGCTCATCGCCGTCACAACAAGTCGCCCAATCACTCGGCCAAAAGTATTCGACGTTCGAAGTTATGGTGCTAAAGGTGACGGTAAAATGGATAACACCAATGTAAATGACATTTTCTGCTTTCTTTAACTAAATATTCTTTCTCAACTTCTTCATTCATTTCACATAGAATGTCGATTGACTCAATAAAAAAAAAAAATAGGAATAAACCTTTTATTTCCAAAAAAAAAGAATAACGGGCTATTTACTTGCTTTTTAATATTTGGATTAATTAAAATTAACTAGTTCAATTTAACTACATATTTTCTATTTAGTTATTTGAAGAGCGTATTCATTTATGTGTGTGTGTGTAACAAAAAAAAATTGAATCTTATAAGTTACTAAGAGTTTTTGTCTTACAAATAATCTACCTTCTTTGGTAATGTCTCATATAAGGCGTTCACAAATGCATGGAAAGATGCATGCAGATGGAATGGACCAAGCAAAATGTACATACCACTAGGAACATTCTATCTTGGTGGTGTAACGTTTGTAGGACCATGCGATGGTAAGATCTCGTTTGTCATTGATGGAACTTTGTTGGCTCCTCCGAACAACGACGACATTAAAAAGGAAATATGGATAAACTTCCGCTACATCAACTATCTCACGGTCTTCGGGGATGGCACCCTCGACGGCCAAGGAAAAAAGTCATGGTCACTAATTGATTGCCAGAAGGACAATAATTGTCCCAAACTCGCTATAGTACGTACGCTTTCTTGAACTTTCTTTTTATAGCTACTGTTTTTATGGATCAAACTGAATATTTTATGTCATTATATATATATATAACTTTTAAAAAGAGAATCTTGAAACATAAACTTGATTTAATCATATTTTCATGGTGTTTTGATACATTTGCAGAATATGGGGTTCGATTTCGTAAAAAACTCAAGCATGAATGGGATAACATCACTCAACAGTAAAGCCGGACACTTCAATTTCTTATCCGTTGACCACTTCAGCATCACTAGAGTCAACATAATAGCTCCCAGCAATAGTCCCAACACTGACGGAATCAAAATAGCTTTATCAAGTAACATGCAAATCTCAAACACTCACATCAGCACCGGAGACGATTGTATCGCAATGCTCTCTGGAAACACAAATTTTGATATCTATAATGTCAAGTGCGGACCGGGACATGGAATTAGTATTGGAAGCTTAGGAAAAAACAAAGACGAAAAGAATGTTAATGGTTTAATGGTTAGAAATTCGGTCTTTACCGGTACGACCAACGGTATACGGATCAAGACATGGGAATCTTCAGCTTCAACAATCCGAATTATCAATTTAGTGTATGAGAATCTACAGATGATAAATGTTGAAAATCCTATCGGCATTGATCAAAAATACTGTCCTTACCCGCCATGCAGCAATATGGTAACTTACTATGCAAGAAACAAATTTCTATCTTCTTAGAATCTTCATCGACTTTAAAATTAACATGTTAGTTCATGTTTTATCGCAGGGAGATTCTCACATTCAGATCCGAAACGTGACACTAAAGAACATTTGGGGAACATCAAAGAATAAAGTGGCTGTGAAATTTCAATGTAGCAAAACCTTTCCTTGCAAAGATGTTCAGTTAATTGACATTAACTTAACTCACCATGGAGTCGACGGTCCTGCAAGTGCGTTGTGTGAGAACGTTGATGGATCTGCTACTGGGAAGATGGTTCCTCCGCATTGTCTAAGTTGATCCAGTCCAAACATAGTCATGTACTCATGTTGTTTATTTTTTGGTTAACATATAAATAACATTAATGATCATAACAAACATGGATATATCTTTAACTTACATATAATTCTCAGATATGTTTAGTTGTTGGTTCTGAGTTGTGACATAACAGCGATTTCATAAAAGCCAAAAATCAAATAACGATGATGAAAGGGATCTCTTCAGTTTCTCAATCGATCAATTATAATCCATACATCGAATTCAATCGACCGCAGCTTCAGATCAGTACTGTGAATCCCAATCCAGCTCAATCTCGATTTTCCCGCCCTCGATCCCTCCGTGTTCTCTCACTCTCCGCCGATCCATCGGCAAATCGGAATCCTAAATCAGCCGTTGACGCACACGCGCCGCCACTGGTGGTTGTGGGATCTGCGAACGCCGATATCTATGTGGAGATCGAGAGATTACCCAAGGAAGGGGAAACGATTTCGGCCAAGACAGGGCAAACGCTCGCCGGAGGAAAAGGCGCGAATCAGGCGGCGTGTGGAGCGAAGCTAATGTATCCGACTTACTTCGTTGGTCGTTTGGGAGAGGACGCGCACGGGAAGCTAATAGCTGAGGCGTTGGGCGATGATGGGTGTGGGGTTCACTTGGACTACGTGAGATCTGTGAATAATGAGCCGACGGGACACGCGGTGGTGATGCTTCAGTCGGACGGTCAGAATTCGATCATTATCGTTGGTGGTGCAAATATGAAAGCTTGGCCTGAGATTATGAGCGATGATGATCTTGAGATTGTGAGGAATGCTGGTATTGTGCTTCTGCAAAGGGAGATCCCAGATTCCATCAATATTCAAGTTGCTAAGGTCCATTTTTTTACTTTCTTGAGTTAGTTACTTCAGTGAGAGTTGGTTTAGGGTTTAGGGAAGCTCTGTTGAATGGATGCAGCTGCTTTAGGTTTTGAAAACTATGAGAGGTTTTGGAATAGGGTTATAGAGTTGATTATGTTTGAAATATCATGTTCGAAGAAACTTAGGCTGCTGGTGGGTTTTATTGCAGGCTGTGAAGAAAGCAGGTGTTCCAGTCATCCTTGATGTGGGAGGAATGGATACGCCTATACCAAATGAGCTATTGGATTCCATTGATATCTTGAGCCCCAATGAAACTGAGCTCAGTCGCTTGACAGGAATGCCAACTGAAACTTTTGAACAGATTAGCCAAGCTGTTGCAAAGTGCCATAAGTTGGTAAGTCCCTTTCTTGCACATTATTAACTCCAAATTTTGGCTAATCCTTGCTGCTACTGGACTCTTTGAAAATGCTGGTTTAGTGGCTTTTGGGTTTAAAAGGTTTAAGGCTATGTTTTCCTCAGGGAGTTAAGCAAGTTCTAGTAAAACTCGGGTCCAAAGGATCTGCACTATTCATACAAGGGGAAAAACCAATCCAGCAGTCTATCATACCGGCTGCACAAGTGGTTGATACTACAGGAGCTGGGGATACTTTCACTGCAGCATTTGCAGTCGCTATGGTAGAGGGCAAGTCCCATGAGGAATGCTTGAGATTTGCTGGTAATAATTAGTGACATAAATCTGGTTTTCTAACCCGTAATTCAGATTAGTTTTGTCTCACTTTTTTCCGATGCCTGCAGCTGCAGCTGCCTCTCTTTGTGTCCAAGTAAAGGGTGCAATACCGAGCATGCCTGACCGAAAATCTGTTTTGAAGCTCCTTAAATTTAGTATCTAAAACTGATACTCTTTTCAAGTCCTCTTATCAATAAAAGTTGTTCAGATTTCATCCTCTATTTTCATTTTTTTTTTCTTTTTCATTTCACTCAAATTTTATAAACAAAAACACAATTCACCAGAAACAAGTCTTAGTTAAGTCAATTGTCCAAAGCATGCTGACGCAGGCAGTGGCCTAAGCAACTAACGAGAATCTCTTTTTTCTTCTTCTTTGAAAGCAACTATCGAAAATCTTTATAATTAAATAAAGATTAGCGTACAACACTCATTTCTCACATAAATCTGTTGTCAAAATAATATAACTTGTATTTAACAAAAATATGTGAACATTACATTAAAAAAACTGAATACTGATCAATATTAAGAACCTAAAAAGTAAAGAGGGAATTTTTGACTTATTATTCGCAAAACTCATAGTATTGATATGAGTGACACCCAAACAAAAAAATGATGTAATCAAGTGCGCCAAAAGGAAAGAAAGAAAACAATCCGACTTAAAGAAGACAAACAACGAACAACAACTGTAGAACTAATTTAATACAACTTTTTTGGCTTTAAGAGCAAGCAAAATGCGATTCAAAACCCCTAAAAATTACCAAACATATTTTCTATTCATCACACATATAGACACAAAACAGCAAACGAGAGAGGTCGTAGTGAGAGCTTAATCAAGAGCAACAATGGCAGATGAGGTGATTCTTCTGGATTTCTGGGCGAGTATGTTTGGGATGAGGACAAGAATTGCTCTGGCGGAGAAAAGAGTTAAGTACGATCACAGAGAAGAAGATCTATGGAATAAGAGCTCCTTGCTCCTCGAGATGAACCCGGTTCATAAGAAAATTCCGGTTCTCATCCACAATGGTAAACCGGTATGTGAATCTCTCATTCAGATCGAGTACATAGACGAGACTTGGCCCGACAATAACCCTCTCCTTCCCTCCGATCCTTACAAGAGAGCTCATGCCAAATTCTGGGCCGACTTCATCGACAAAAAGGTAGAAAATTTACGGTTTGGTTTTGGTTTATTTTGTTGTTTCTAGGTTTTGGTTTCGGTTTAAGTATTTTGGATTGGTTTGGTTCGGTTTCTTCCGCTAGAGTCTCTTGTGTAAGTTTTTTGTTTTTACCAACGGATCAGGTGAATGTTACGGCGAGAAGGATTTGGGCGGTCAAAGGTGAGGAGCAAGAAGCAGCCAAGGAGTTAATCGAAATACTCAAGACGCTAGAGTCTGAGCTTGGAGACAAAAAGTACTTTGGAGACGAAACTTTTGGGTATGTAGATATAGCTCTCATTGGATTCCATAGCTGGTTTGCAGTGTACGAGAAGTTTGGAAATGTCAGTATCGAATCTGAGTGTTCGAAATTGGTTGCGTGGGCCAAAAGGTGTTTGGAGAGAGAGAGCGTCGCTAAAGCCCTGCCTGAGTCAGAGAAGGTCATTACATTCATTTCCGAACGTAGGAAGAAACTTGGGTTGGAGTAAATCTCTACTTTGTTATGTTGATCTGTTGTTGCTTTGTTCTATTTTCTTTGAGGTCTATGTAATGCATAATAATACCAATTTCAATTTGTGAGATTATATTTCCCTTTATGTAAACTCGATTTCAATAAAAGAAACTTTGTTGTGATGTTCATTCAATGGAGAATTGTTGGTACATTAATCTGGTTGCCATAACGGCGCTTGCTCTAATACCAAAATCGACGTAAATATATGATAAAGATTAAATTCGTTGATTCAATGAATAACCTCACATGTGAACAAGATTTGACGATCGTGATTCAAAAAATATGATTAACTTAGTTAAATAACCAGGAGAAATGCTAAACCGGTCGAAAAGAAGAATACAAGAATGAAACAAACTAAGTGAAAACTTTGAGCCAAAGAAAAAAAAACTGAAGTGAAACTAAACCGATTAGCAAACCCCGATTAAGAACTTTTTAACCAGACACATCTAAAAATCGTTGGATATTTGGCCCAAAGATAAGTCATTTAATCATTTGATTTTTGAAGTATTGGAAAAAATGTTAAAAGCAAATAGTTATTATATCTTACCATGCAAACTCATTCTACACCGTTTATTTGTTTAATCGTTTATTGGTTATTTTATTTTTGTCGTTAGATGCACAAAAGATACAAGAATGGGGACAATGTGAAATGGGAAATGGATGCCAAACACATATAATGAGATATGCATATACTCTATATTTTTAAAAAAGAGGTATGTATAATTGTATATTAATCAATTTTATTAGGTTTCAGACAGCTAAAATTTGTTTTTTTGTTTTTTTTTCGTCATCCTTAAAGTAAATATAGTCCTAACCAAAGAAAAGTAACCAATAAAAAGTTTGGAAAAAGTGAAGGTAAAAAGGTATGATGGCGTAAGCAGTGGCATAATCAATTCAACTCTGTGAATCATGTGGTCAATGTCTTGAACCGCAAAACATTAATAAATGAGTTGTTCAACTAAATAATTGTATACTACTCGTTACCAATCTCTAGGTTTAAGCTTTCTGATTTAAAATTTGTCACATAAATTTTACACCAAAATATTTATTAATTCCACATTTTAATATAAAGTACGAGAAACTTTACACGAGAAGAAATCAACATGAAATTTCAACATATAAATTACAAACCCCCTTGATAGTTTTTTTTTGGTATGTATAACCCCTTGATAGTTGATATACTCATATTCAATAACACAAAGTATTGAAGCTAAATAATCTCTGACGACTTTTAAACTAAAGCTAATGAAAAGAAAATGTTTAATCAAAAGTTTATTCCCTTCATATTAAAATGCTTTAGTGCGATGAGATTTAGTGTAATGGGCACGTTAATGCATTTCTGACTTTAGCGGCAAGCAAATGCGATTTCGTTTGTAGTTTTGAGTTATTGTCTCCTCTATAAATTGACCAAAACCTTGTTCTCTTCACCATAATATACTTAGACACAAAACAAACAAACAAAAATATCTTAGTGAGCTTAATCAAGAACAGCAATGGCAGACGAGGTGATTCTTCTTGATTTCTGGCCGAGCATGTTTGGAATGAGGACGAGGATTGCTTTAGAAGAGAAAAATGTCAAATTCGATTACAGAGAACAAGATCTGTGGAACAAAAGCCCGATTCTCCTCGAGATGAATCCGGTTCATAAGAAAATACCGGTTCTCATCCACAATGGTAATCCGGTATGTGAATCACTCATCCAGATCGAATACATCGACGAAGTTTGGCCTAGCAAAACCCCACTTCTTCCTTCTGATCCTTACCAAAGAGCTCAGGCCAAATTTTGGGGAGATTTCATTGATAAGAAGGTAATCTATCTTCCAAAAATAAGCTTAAAAATCAAACCCTTCTTAGGCAAGACATAGACGTTAATATTTCGTATAATGTGCTTAGGTGTATGCTTCAGCGAGGTTGATTTGGGGAGCTAAAGGCGAAGAGCATGAGGCGGGGAAGAAGGAGTTCATCGAGATACTCAAGACACTAGAGTCTGAGCTTGGAGACAAGACTTACTTTGGAGGTGAAACATTCGGTTATGTTGATATAGCTCTCATTGGATTTTACAGTTGGTTTGAAGCGTATGAGAAGTTTGGGAGTTTCAGCATTGAAGCCGAGTGTCCAAAACTGATTGCTTGGGGTAAAAGGTGTGTGGAGAGAGAGAGTGTGGCTAAGTCTCTTCCTGATTCGGAGAAGATCATTAAGTTCGTTCCTGAGCTAAGGAAAAAACTTGGGATCGAAATCGAATAGATTCTACGCTGATATGTTTTTATGTTTCTGTTTGTGTTGCTGTTTCTGCTCTGTTTCATGTTCTGTTTCTTCCTTGTTTCGGAAATCTTTAAGATAATGTCATCAAAATAATACAAATATTTACTTGAAAATTCGGTTGGGGTGGTTAAGCATGCGTAATACGTTGCATTAGCTTCAATTTTTTAGATCTTCATTGCGATGATAAGTCTAGTAAACCGAATTAAACCAGTACCAAGAAAATCCAATCCAAAATCTAAAACAATCGATTTGTTTTATTTTTTCTTTCCCCTTACTAATTACTATTATAGTATTATCAAAACAAAGCGTCAAAGAAAAAAAAAACTAACAAACCGACTACATTGTTGATTTTATTAAAATAGATTTTGGTGGAGTGCCAAATCTGAATAAATTATCGAGGCTGTACTAAACCAAAACTAATGAGTAATGACAATTACAATTTGTAATCTTTGTTTGATAGTCATAGACCAAATCAACTAATTTCAAACATTGGACTGAATCCTTTATAATATAGCCCATCCGAATATCCAAAACATAATGGGCTTTTGGGCCCAAAAACAAAATCAGTGTGTTGAGTTTAGCCGTGATAGTCTATTTACTTGGGTCTTAGTGGGCTTTAAAGTTTAATTGTACTATTATATTTTTCGAACCAATAATTGGAATCGAATCTGGAGGAAAACAAGTTTACGTTGTAGTTTGTACACCCAAGTCCCAAGTACCAATAACCATCCGACTACCGTTGCTGGATTATGTTTATGTAGGTTATGTTTCTGTTTTCTATTGCTCTGTTTTTTTTTTTAGTTTTGCCTTTTTTGTAGGTTATATGTTTCTAAATGATAAGAACTAACTCTGAAGTTGTTTTAGTGTGGACTGTGCCACTGTGGAGCGCGTTTGTTGTGTTGTGTTGTGCTGCGCTATCATCAGTCTCGGATTCAATCATTCAATGGTTTTTAGGTTTTCTAATAAAGAATATCGTCAGTGGTGCATTAGGAAGGGGAATCTAAACTCAAAACCTTCTACGTTACCTAGAAGGTTAGCTCGAGCCTCTTCCACGCATGATCAGATTTGAAAACCATATTAAATATTTGTAGTAAAGACAATTTAAACGTGGTTCGAAAAATCATTAAGTATTCAGCCTCTTTTTGGTGATCAGTAATCAGTTTATTAAAATACCACGTGAAACTTGAAAATCAAATACTACCTGTCTTAGCCTGGAATAACAAATGTCAAATTTGTCTATGAACTATGAAGAGAAGGTCTAATTGAGTAAATTGTATTGCAGCCAAAAATTATTTATTTAGAAAACTATTAACCCTTTTCGTTGTCCTGAAAAATTGAGTCTCCAGACATCATCTTACAAAAGTGAACAACCAAAAGATATGTTTTCACTGTACTTGTAAGCTCTTAGTTACTGTTAAAAGAGTTTTCCAATTCAAATTTTTTTTTTTTTGCCATACAATTCAAATCTATTTTGTTAGTATTAAAATTATAATAGGCTTATCAATTCAAAATATTTTGTCAAATCATTCTAAAATAAAAAAGTTTTTTCAAAGATATTTTGAATTGAATATTAGTGAATTCCACTTTCTTGATGTAATATGTAACGAATAAATATTATTAGTTGTTGAAACGAATAAAAACAAATAAAAACGAGTGAGAGTATTATTTAAAATTTTAAAACATGTGACTTGACAATACAATAATTTATACATAATCAAATAACCGATGCATCTTGATTAGCATTAGGTAAAGATAATGTATTCAATTGTGTTAAATAAGTTTACCCTTTTTTGTTAAAGTTTTGGAATTAAGTAAAAGAGATATAAGTAGCAGAGAAATACCAAAAAAAGAAAAAAAAAAGCTAACTACAACGCAACACAAGCATAACAAATTTGTGTGATTTCCTCAGATTCAAACTTAACAAAAAGTTTGAATCTTCAATACCGTTCTTACCACGAGCAAATACAGTTTCTTTGAAGACTAACACAAAAAATGGGACTGGTACAGCGGATTCAATCATACACCCCAGTACTATCCTATCATGCGTTTTTTTACTTTAAACGTCATTTTAGTAGACTATATTATGGTACGGTCAAGCTTTATCACCCTCCTTTTTATGGAACAAAATAAAACACTTCCCAAGAAGAAAGCTTATAAAAATCCCAATAATACAGTCAGTACTGATATCTTCTTCCAAATCAAGATATTCGTTGACAGGTAAGGAAATCACATTTCGATACAATAGAGATTAGAGGGATATAATAATAAAGAAATAACAATATCATGGCCTAAACGTGAACAATAAAAAATAATCCACATATTCTATAAGGAAAAAAAAAAAAAAAAAAA
>Ga0041059_1003010_pt1 | contig 11931 bp, 6 predicted proteins | sample AraColnosormetaG_FD_56232 | JGI IMG/M metagenome (GOLD analysis project Ga0041059, IMG submission 56232) | Arabidopsis roots microbial communities from North Carolina, USA - Col MF nosort | ecosystem: Host-associated > Plants > Roots > Unclassified | place: USA: North Carolina | collected 2013-09-02 | reverse complement strand
AAAAAAAAAAAAAAAAAAAAAAGTGACACAGTTGAGGGGAATCGATTCCAAGCCTTAATCTAAAAAGAATCTTCTATAAATGATACGAACCCTTATGACGAAAAGAAAATAAAGCAACTTCGATTTTAAAAATACTTAAATTTAAATATCGGTTTAGATATCCCAAAGCACACAACAATAATAAGGTCATCTTAATAGCAAACTAAACGAGAAAGCAAAATTTTCATCGCCTTCATGTGACAAGAATTATAAAAACAATAACATCACATAAAAAAATTCTTTTATTACATAAATTATAAAATATATAAAGTATAAACAAATGCGCCAGTTTAGTCTACATCGAGAGCATAAGCATGAATACAAGAGAAGATTGCTAGTACATCCAGCAAACCACATCAAAATGTATACTTTATAAAATTTCAAGAGAACCAAACAACTTGTGCAACAACACCATTTGATTGCATAGATCCGATTTGTGACCCATGTAGCTGCGAGCAGAGAAAGTATCTCGGTGGGCTTTAGCTGTTGAATAGAAACCGTAAATAACAGTGTTCCTTTAGATTAATGTGAGGTAGACTAAGATGACACGTGTTGGTGAAGAGATTGAATAAGGTTTTAGTCTAGAGCTTTAAAGGTCTAATCAATTTATGTACTTTGGCATTATAATCAAACTGAAACCTCTTCTAAAGCAATATCTACGACAATGTTACATATATATATATATATATATATATTATAGTTTTATAGTTTGTTGGGGGACATCTAAAAGTTTGTTTAGTTTTTCAGTTTCCACTTTTAATAATTTTTGGCATTAAATTAGTTTGTCTAGCCATTAATATAAACTTAACATCATTTAATTACATAATTGAAAAATTTTGAACTTGAAACTAGAACTTCTTTTGCACATGCTTCGAAGCCTCGGACCATCATTTATCTTTGGAGATTGTTTGCTATATCCGTCGGTTTTATACTTCATCCAAGATCTGAATCAAAATTCAGATGGAAGAAAAAGTCCAACATTTTTATAAGTTACAAATACTATAGGAATGACACATTTTAGACAAACCGACGAAAAAAATACATATAAATGTACAAACCAAACAAATCACACAAAGGTGGTCCCCGTGAATGGAGTTGAACCCCACAAGGCCTTAAAAGCCCACAAAGTCTCAGAAACCCTAACAGCAAACACTTGGTTACAAACACCTTTGCTTTGCCATTAAAGTCATAGTCATATATGTGCTTCACAGATTAAATTGGCTTTTGTTGAAGGGACCATTTACCTCTCACTTTCTCTGCTTCATATCCTCCTTTTCTTAGATGCAACTCGTCCACTAGGACCACTGCTCTTCTTTCATCCATCTATCTATCTATACCTTTCCATACATTACTCATCTATTTAATTTCTTATAAAATTAAACTGAAAAGACATGTGTAAACAAAGAAATGAAATTCTCCATGCAAAAAAAACAAACTATATTTGGTATCAAAATGGTATAGTCCTATAGATATGGCATTTATACAAGATTGTAGCTCATATCCAAAAATTTAAAACATTACTTGGAAAAACAGATCTCGTAGATCAAATATGTAAATGCACACCCGGTCTGCTTGACCAGCTCATGAACGGACCGGACTAGGTTAGCTTATATATATATATAGGTTAGCTTATAATTGCAATGCATTAAATCATTAATAGGCAACAGCCAACAGCTCTGTATTGTACGTACATGAACGATGAAGTGAAGAAGATTTTAATGGGCAAACATATCTTGTCCCTCATATAACCAACCTCACAAGCAAAACTTTATGGTGCTAAATGATTTTTAGCAGATTAAAAACAGCAAAAAAATAAAATAAAAAACTATACAACAAATGAAGTGAAGTTAAGAACACGAGCCCACCATTGTCTTTTCATAGTTAAACTTAAACACTCTAGATTACACCTCTATATACAGTTATACACAATCAATGTCGATACACATGTCTTATGAAGAGACCATTTTCGAAAGCTAGACTTAGACCCTAATATAACGTACACTTTTATCACAATGTTGTAGAATTTTAGAAAATGTTGCTTATAAATATTAGTCTTCACTTGAACAAAATCATTCTTCAATCATTTTAGTGGGTTGAAGATATTTTTATTGTCTGAAAAGCTAGATGAGTTTCATTTTTTTAAAGCATTTTGTATGGACCACGATTCATTTAATTATTATAAATGGAGAGAGAATCTTTTCAGATATTGCATTAACGATGTTACATGTCTAGATATTATGATGTCATACATGTCTCCCGACCTCTTGTCAATTTCATTTTTTGTCTTTATCATTTCGTCTCTTGTTGGTTTTAAATTTTGTTAGTAATAGTAGAAGTGTAGAGCTAGAGTACTAGACATAGAATACGGTTAACTCCAGTTTTTTTGAAAACGTAAACGTAAAAAATTTATTTTAAAACTGGTTCGATATACTGGTCCAAGATATCCGACCATAACCCAAATTTTGTCTTTTATGATTTAGAAATGTTAATAAACAATAATAAAGGAAATTATTTTTAAAAATTTGAAAAATTGCTATGAATTGTTTTTTTGAATAATTCAATTTGTACAATTCTGTTATCAGCCACATCACCGACCGAGTAAAAGCAACAATCCGTGGCTTGTTTTTGCTTCAGAAGCGTTGCGCAAGACATGCAGCGATTCCTTAGATTTTGGTAAATGGGCTTTTAAAAATCAGATCTAGTGGCCATATGCCCATATGCGTAATAGCTCCAAGTCTTAGTAGATGGCCGGGCGGTGGTCATCAACCACCAAGTGCTGAATTGGTTGTCAATGGGCTTTTAGTAGATCAGATTCGATGGGCTTAGGCCTATATGACAATCCATACATCCTAAGATTCCCACTATGCTACTCGGTCAGAGGTTCATCAATAACGGTCACAACTACCACTTACTTATATAATAAGGTATAGTAGGTTTTCTAAACAAAATTCTAATGTGTGCAAAACCTTAAATGTTTAACTATATGAAGCTGGTGAAGTATCATTATTAGTTACTATTGTTTTGAAACACAATAAATTCTGTCTTCACAACAATTCACCACATAAAAATACAACTATTTACCACAATTTCTTACAATCAAATACATCAAAATCAAAAATCAATTCAACTACAATAGAAAAAGAGGCATTTATTCATACCAACCTTTTATTTCTTTTTGTATCCATCCAAATTTATCATCTTTCGACGGAAAAATAGAAAAGCACCAAAGAAGTCAACAATTAATGCCAAATATAAACATTATACTTGACCACAGCATTTCCACTGGTAGTATTGAACGTAAAAGTCTTGGCTTGTGCATATCCTCTTCCGAACCTGAATGCTCCAGTACCTCCGATGATCGGCATCTCTCTCACCTTCGAAAATATCGGATTCCGGCCATACATGGACACGGTGCTGCCGGAAAATTCACCCTTTGTGAAAACAAAGTTGAAAGCCATAAGCAGACCAAAGTTGTTCTGGTCGGCCGATGCGAAAATTCCTTGGGCTCTCCCAACTTCCTCTGAGGTTATTTCAGGTCCCACCGTCAATATGTCGTCAACGACTGCAACCATACCGAAAGCGGTTGCAGAGGAGTTTGTTGTGGGACTCGTAGCGACTACGACTGAGGTTGGTTTGACTCCGGATACAATGTCATGGAAGTAGAAGCGTACGTGGGATTAGCTTCTCCGGTTTATGTCCTGGGTATGGTGCCTTCACTGTTGTGGTCACTAGTTTCTCCGGTTTATGTCCTGGATATGGTGCCTTCACATTTACTATAAAATTTTTTTTGGTAAGATACACATTTACTATAATGTGGCAACGAAGAAGTGTCTCTTAAGTAGTAATGTTTTAAATAATTTTTGAAGGTTCAAGATAATTAAGTCAAGAATAATTTTTGTTTCTGAGCAAAATCAATACAGAGATAATGTTGTATAAGAAATAGGGAAAGTTGGGACACGTATATGATAAAGACTCATTTTGAAAACATGACTCTACTTAAAACGAAACGTTATTCATCTAATTAAAATTGGTTAAGCATTTGTGATAATCGTGTTACCAAAAAACGTTTCTTATCTCTAATGTATCTACCATTCCATGATTCCACTAGTACATACTAGTCTTCTAATATATTCATTTTCAAAAGACTATTCAAATGTTTCCAATTTTAAGGCATAAGAGTGTAACCTCTTTGTCCTGCTTCACCATATTCACTCTGCGCATTTGTGTTGGAGTTCTTGGTCTAGCGTTGTGGCGTGTATCCATAAAGCTGGGCATGTATTTGTCGATTCTTGATGATATGCAATGAGATAGACCTCAATGGGACAGTAACATCCAAAGGTAGAAGCACTTCTTCAAGCTCAGACCAGTCAAGATCTTCAGAATCCCCATCTTCATATTCAACTCTGTACCATCCAGATTGTTTATCGAACTTTGTCACCGTACCAGAATAGTAGCGACCCAAGAAAAACTTGCGAACTTCTCTACCCTCAAGCCATTCCCCGCTTCCTACAGTGCCACTTGATATTGGTTCATCTTTGGCAATCATACAATCAGTTTGAGGTTCATCAGGCACACCATTGATAACAACCGCAGGCTCCCCCGGTATCTCGAAGATCCCTGGAGGATGAGACTGTGCTTCTTGCTTAATGCTCCCAGTGTCCTCCATTTTTTGAGCTATCAACTGTTTAGAGAAAGCTTAACCACATAAGTAAAGATTTCAACAAAAGGTAATGAAGCATTAGCTCAATCACAGAATCTCAAAAACCAAGTGCATCTTTCATAGTTGTATAGATTTCATAAACAAATTGTGAGCAGATACGATACTCGGATCCAAAATTGAACGATTTATGCGACAAGAATCCCCAAAATACGATCCTAAATCTTATACGAGAATGGTAAAATTGTCAGCATTTGAGTAGCAGAAGGAACCCTAATTCCCAAACGTCCACATCAAAATAATCAAAGTACGAAAGAGGAGAAAAAACTCACCAATATCGCTCGGCGGATGAGATGGAAGAGATTTGGCAAACCGTCGTTATTCGTAGTCCGTCGAGTGTAAAGCCAGAGAGTTTGTTTGGAAACGCGAATAACTCTCTATTCGGGATTGACTAAATCTTTTTGCCAACCAGCCCTTATTTTATTTTGTCTGATTTTTGGACTTTTAAAATTTAAAAAGACAAATACACATACTGTAGTTTTGGTTTCATTGAACAACCCTTTCCTCCGCTAGTCTTGTCTGCCTTCTTCCGCATCTCTCTTGTCTTGAATCCGTTAAAAACATGATTGATCCCTCGCAGGCCCGGCTTAGAGGGTGTGCCGTTGGTGCTAGTGCACAGGGTCCTTTATTTTTTCATTCATTTTCTTTAAGCAATCAAGGTCCATTATACAAACAATAGTGTATAATCAAACTAAAATCTAAACATATAGAACATATATTAGAAAACAAATTAATGAGCACAGGGTCCCACGTTTTGTTGAGCCGACCCTGATCCCTCAAGTCGATTCCACGGTAGGTTCTATCTCTATCTCTTCTTCTCTTTTACTAATCCTTACTTGGGTATATTTCCGGTGCTAAAGAAAATACACGTGACAGGATTTTAGTAGACTTACTAGGCCAAACAATTTTTAGAGGTGGAAGTACACCACTTAATTTGATGCTGATCGTCGGAGACATCTCAAGACATATACAGGGTTATTGAGGGCTATTCGCGTTTTGGTTTCGAAAGGAAACTGCAGTGTTATCTTATCACAGCCTCAAAAGGTAGCATCAGGACAGCTACCTGATGGTGTTGAGACAGTATGGCTTTGGGAAAGCCTATCAGCTCAAGCAAAGATGGTGAGTCGGGATAGTGGACTAGTGGCAATCGAGGAGCTATTAACCAATTCGGTGAGTAGGAAAGATCAAATCATGCAATCGTGAAAGAAAACCAATTGAACCTATATATGAAATCTCTAACGATAAAAGACCAATCATTGAATCGATTAAACAATTATGGTTGATGATATTACATCCTTATAAGTTCATTCACAGAAAGAAAGATCAAAATGCCAGACAAAAAAAGAATTAGATATTACGCTTATCTTCAAAGGTAAACTAAGAGAGATCAAAATAGTATCCGTCTCTCATATCATCAATGAGAGCATCATGCGTGTGAGCCTAAAGATGATGAATTATCCATGTCATCGTCAATAAGCTACCGAAACCGATGAAGGTCACCATCCAACTGCTGGAAATCGGTCTGCCACCACGGCTCATATCTGCTTGTCCTGCACCCATTGAAGTGTCATCCGCTAATCGACCATTGTTGGCTCCCTTACTGCACATCATAAGATTTTAAAGAGTATTGTTGAAATAAGGTATATAGATTTGAATCATCAGTGAACAAAGCTACACAGAGAATCACACAAGTATAAACAAAGACATACATTCATGTATTGAACAATCTAAGAACCAAATCCATTATTACCAAAATAGGATTAGCTCTTATTGAGGAAACTGAAATTGAATAATTCAAATCACAAAGATAGTTTGAAATTGATTACCTCGAAGGATATTTGCAAGTTCCCTGACCTGAAAACACACATTGGGGGGAAAATTACTTCAACAAGATGCACATATGTATCTGAATCTAAGACTTGAATTTCTATTTCAAAAGAGATCATCATGATAATCCTGATTTCACTACACTACACTAGCAGATATAAGATATCGATTCTTAGAAGAAGGCTTTTTACTTGGATTGAGTGAAGTAAGAGCAGCGTTATTGTTGAAATTGCAAGCTTCGTCCTCCTCGCCGTTCTTCAGATAATAATTGTTGAAAACAAACGACGCCATTTTCTGAACATCCGTCGGGTCGTTACAAGGTCCACCTTGCTGAATCGGACCACAATCGGCTCCGCCTTGACCACAAGCCCACTCAATCGCCGTCTGTAGCGACGAATCTTCCGCGTTGTTCTTCGCCACACACCATAACTCCACCTGTATCACTTGACCGCCGATCTGCGCAGTCGTAATCACCATTAACATCGCCGCCGTCGCAGCGAGAATAGAGAGACGCAGATGAGAACACTGAGGGAGAGACATTATCATTTCCGAAGAGAGTAACGAGAGAGGGAGAAGATCAAGCAAAGGAGTGTTGAGAAGAAGGTTTTGAGTTTTTTTTTTATAACCGCTGATTTTGCAGTGGAGCACCAGAAAGTTACCGTTAAAGGTATCGGAGAAACTGGAAGATCTAACAGTGACAAGAGAGTGAATCTGAATAGACTCGAGAATATTTTGGAATGTTTCGTGAAAAAGAGAAAGATTCGGGTGTATCATGTAATTCTTGGATTTTAGCGCTAAATTGGGCCTCTATGTTGGCCCATGAAATAATGGTAAATGAGTGTTTGGGCCTTGGGGCACTGGCCAATGAAAAATAAGTGCTCGGATTATTGACGTGGCTCTTCGTGATTGGTTAATTTCCTTTCAGAAAGGCTTTTTGTCTCGCGACCGTCTAATTTTCTTCAGTTTAGCTTTTCCGAGGAGAAGATCAGCCATGGCTTCTTCTCCGCCGTCAGATCCCACCGATCGAGATGCAGAAACTCTTTCGCAGAACCCTAGTTTAATCGAGAAGCCGAGCGTAGTAGAGCAAGGAAGTCTTTCCGTGGAGAATGTCGCTGAAAAAGCCTTAAATTTAGAATCAACACAAGACGAAGAAACGCAGAACTTGCAGGATCTGGAGGAGTCCGACGGTAGAGATCAGCAATTAGAAGCTTCGCTTGAGGAAAGTAGGAACGAAGAGGACGATATGGACACGACGCAAGCCGTAAGCTCTTCTTATTACCGCCGTGGAGGTGGACCAAAGCGGAAGAAAGGGAATCAGAAGAAACGAAAGCAGCTAGAGAAGTCAAAAGAGAAACTTGAGGTACTTTTGAAAACTTTGAAGCCGATAGCTTTCGCTCCATGTAAAACCCTAGATTTTGCTCGGCATGAGAAGCTATTGAAGACGTTAGGTCTGTGGGATTTTGTGCATTTGGATTTTGATCAAAATATCCGTGAGGATCTAGTAGCGAACCTTGTTGCGTATTATAATTCAGAGCGTCGATGCAGCTATGTAAATGGGGCTAGGATTAACGTCAGCCGTCCCGATTTGGCTCGAGCGTTGAAGTTGCCTATGAAGAAAGACTTTGTTGTTACAGAGGAGGAGAGAGAACTTCTGGAAAACGATGAATCGGTTAGGTTTATTGATGAGATTGTTTCAACTTGTGTTCTACTGCAAAGAGATGATATGTGGATTATGCCTGTAGAGATTGTTGAATGGACAAGGGATATAAAGCAAAAGCATTTGGAAAAGTTAGACTGGCCCAAATTGCTCTGGTTCATGGTTGAGAAAGAACTGAAAGCGGAGCCTCCGCTTGGTGATTGTTTTTTTGCTTCTCATCTGCAGCTGTTGATCAAATCACAGAAAGAAGATTTGCTAAAGGAGAAATGTAAGGCTGATGATGAGGAGGATGATGATGATGATGATGACGATGTAAAGGAGGTTGATTTTTTGGTAAAATCACCAAAAGAAGATTGTTTGGAGGTTAAGGAAGAAGATGTTGGTGCTGCAGATTCAAGAAAGGATGATGGTGCTGTCGACTTGAAAGAAGACAAGTATGTGGAAGAACATATGCTCGAACTGAATCTCGGGCAAGAGACAGTGTCAGAAATGGTCTCTGGGGAAGAGCGAGGTCCTGTTGAGGGACAGCCAATGGATGTTGAGGAAAATAAGAAAGAAGAGGATGAAAGGTGGGCATGGAATGGAGACTCTCATGCTGGTTCTCATTTCCTTCGCCGTTGCAATCATAGTAGTGCCAGGGAGGGAGACGAAGATAATCATATAGAAGGATCCATGGAAATGGGAGAAGATGAACCAATTGAAGATGTCGAGGAAGAGGAAACTGAGGAAGATACAGAAAAGCATGAAGGGGGGTTTCCTTTTTTTCCAAATGGTGATTCCCTCCAGGGAGTTGGCCAAGGGAATCTCATGTTGGGAGATGCATCTCCGTTAGGTTACAACTCTGGGTTACAAATTCATGGCAATTCAATTGGTGGTGATTTCCTTGCTTCTAGGGGTGAGATGCATATGGCTATGGGTTCAGGTAGTTCTTCTCTGTTCGGGAATGGCAATAACAAGAGGGAGATTGAACACGAGAATGGTATTACTTATCATTCTCATAACCCCATTAATAAGAGGTTGAGGACCGAAGAACCCTCTTGGGATGAAAAACCACCCCCAGTTGACATGTGTTTGGATCAGATGGCGTACTGGGCGGAAAAAGCTAGATTGTCATTTGCTGAAAAAGATCGAGAGCGTGAACAATCTGTTATAAACCAGCAGTACCTGATGAACGAGCTACAAAGCAAGACAGCAATGATTCAGGAATTGGAAAGAACCAAGTTTGAGGAGCAACAGAGAAAAGATATAATGATCTATAAGCTTGAGAGTGAGCTTCGTATGATGACAAGTGTAGTTGAGGGTTATAGGAAGGCTTTGAAAATAACACAAAAGGCGTCAAGAGAGCACAGAAAACGTTGCCCTTTACGTGATGATAAACAAGTTTACATGGATGTCAAAGGTTCTGGAGGTTTAGTCCTGAGCACTACTGAAATTGAAAAGCTGAGATTGAAGCAAGAAGAGGAAGACAGGATGCAACGAGTTCTAGCTAAAAGACAGATTGACGATTTTGAACATAACTGGCTTAATAAATTTGAAGAACACATGGAGGCAGTAGAATTGCTGAACGAGAGATTGATCGAGAATGAGGATGAAGTGAAGATCTTGAGAGAAACACTTTCGGAAAGCAAGAATATTGAGACATCTGAAGTTGCTGCTGCTATGGAAGAAACTGCTACAGAAGAAACATGAGATGCTCTCAAGGTACGTACTATACTATCCTTTAAGAAAAACATGAGTCCCTGTTTCGTTGAATTGGTGACTGAACGTTTTAGTCGCTTCCTGCATCCATTATAGAGGAATCTTGAATCTACTGTTTCCATGTTCAAAATAATATTATGGTGATGTCCGAGTATATCATATGAGTAGTGAGAGTGTGAGACACACAATAAAGAAAACCGATTTTAGTAGATGAGTAGAATTTTGTAATGACTCGGAATGTTTCAAGTATATATGCATAAGATTCTAGATATCTCAAAATATTCTGTCATTATTATATCCACCAACACTTAGTAATCTTCTTCTTTCGCCACTATGGTTTATATTAGTTTTGTTTTGTTTTTGTTTAACTGCTACATATAACTGATTTTTCTCAAATTTGTCTGTCCCTGTAGGTTTGCAAATCCGTGAAGCTTTTGAAGCTCATTTGAAAAAGCATCAATTTAGCATCTTCATTTTGTATGATAGACAATGATGATCGAATCCAATATCTTCTTTTTATCTCTTTCTAGGAAATGTAACCAACGGTTGTGATCAATGCCAAGTCTCAACTAGCACAAAACATTCAATCATCTTTTGAGATTCTTCAACATACTCTGATGAACAGCTTCAAAAACTGATTTAATCTTAGACTTTTGACGATTGTGACAACAAGTAGTAGTTGAGTGTACCATTTTTGGAAGAAAAATATAAGAAATAAATAATGAGAAGAAAATTGAAGGAAAAGGTTATTTAATTGGACTTTATAGTATTAGACTATTAGTATATTCCAGAGTATAAAATTGTATATAAGGCCCAATGAGAGGAGTGAATTGGTATTGGCACTGACATAAGTTAAAAACACTGGAACTGACAACATCTCGCTTTCATACATATCCCAACAAGTCCAACACAAGACCACTAACCTCTTGTCTTTAAAAAACTTTCTCCTCTTCAAATTTTCTTTTTATAATCCTCTTCAAAATTTTAAACTTCCTACTTTGTAGCTTTCCTCTGTAACTTTACTCTATCCTCCATATTAACTTTGACTGTCTCATTCAACTTTGAAACCAAAGTAAAAGATAAATTGTATTTGATTAAACATTATTTACAAATTGTTAAGAAAAATAAAAAAAGAAAAGAAGAGGAAACAAAGCCAATCATGTAGCAACGAGACCGTAGTGGTCCAGGCCAAAGAACATAGCACGTGAACTTACAGCTTAGCCTTCAGATGTCTCCACGTTCTCCCTTTTCTTTCCCTTTTTTCACCCCACATTTTCAGATTTTGACCCACTTTGACCCTAATTACTCATAAAGGTTTGATTCATAAGAAAATAAAACTCACTAATCTTGTTTTCTTTGTCTGTAATTATACAATGTATGACATTCGTGATGTGTTTGTATTCGTTGATATATGTATATATTGATATATCATCTAGATTCTATATGACATCATCTAAATGTCCAGGCCCTACGTAAGGAAGTGGCTACATTAGCTAGTAATACCTTACATTTTCACTTGATTTTTTCGAAGGACAAAAAATGAAAAAAACCTGAGGTTAAAATATTATTAAATCATCATAATTAATTGATTTTTTCTTAACAATGAAATAATCGTACGAGTTTTTAAGGAATGAGAAATCGCTTTCAGTCACTTCAAATATAAATTTTGAAACTATGTGTTAACATTTCATGGTTCACAAATCCTGTTCTTTTTGTCACTAGAAGTTAAACAAGTATATAAATTGTTATATTTGTTTATTATATGGATGATGGCACACATCAAAATTTGAACCATGTGAAAAGAGGGAATCTTTAACTATTCGATTACCCTAAATTTGATGGAAAAAAAAATCATTCGGAAAAAATATCAATTAGTACACAATGCATAGACACTCCAACAAAAAAATTGAATAAACAACAAATCAGCTAAGTTCTTTTTACATATCATTCCCACTTTCCCCCTCCCACTCCATAAGAAAAAAAAAAAAAAAAA
>Ga0041059_1003009_pt1 | contig 11935 bp, 17 predicted proteins | sample AraColnosormetaG_FD_56232 | JGI IMG/M metagenome (GOLD analysis project Ga0041059, IMG submission 56232) | Arabidopsis roots microbial communities from North Carolina, USA - Col MF nosort | ecosystem: Host-associated > Plants > Roots > Unclassified | place: USA: North Carolina | collected... | reverse complement strand
TAACGATAAAGAATGGTTTATTATAACGGAGAGGAACAAAGTTGATCAAGGTTTAAGCCAAACAAAGAGAGTTGGTAATGGTGCGAAAAGGCAGAAACGTGGCGACACTGACGGAGGATATTGGCACGCAAAAGTGGCTGCCCAAAAGATTTAAAGCTGGAGATGGTGTCGTTGGCAACAAAAGGCCACTTGCATACTACGTTGGGAAACCATCAGAAGGCGTCAAAACTGATTGGTTAATGCAAGAATACTCTCTTGATCACTCTTCTCACAACACGACAAGGTAAGAAGTGTTTCTTGGTTCCCAAGTTATTTAGGTTTTTAAGTTTTTTGGATTCTGTTTTGAGTCTTGTTTTGAGTCTTCTTCTTGTTTCTGTTGGTGCGTCATGAATCCATTTTGTGTGTTCTTCTGTCAATGATCACGTTACAAAATCATGAAACAGGTTTATGGTGGAAAACATAAATAAAACACAAAAAAACATAAATAAAAGAGTAAATAAACATAAAATAAAATGCTTACCATTGTAATTCTTAATCAAAAATTACAATGGTAGCATTTTATTTATTTTTGATGGAAAAATAAAACACACAAAATTCAAATCAAACTCCATAGATAGGTTGAGATCAACTGCATTTATTTTCTTTCTTTTATTCCTTCCTTCACGATGTTTTCTAGTAAACCGGTATTGTTCGACACTCTTGAAAATGAATCAGAAATAAAAGAGTAATCGATGGTGGAATCACCAAAACTCTGCGTTTTTGGTTGTGGCGAGGATAGAAAATTGCCGAGAGTTCATCAAATGGAGTGAACGAGGAAGATTTTGTTGTCGTTTCTTCTCCTGCACCCGAACATGATGTTGTTTTGGCTGAGTATTCATTTATCTTTGTTATAATTAATGATTACAAAGTTTTTATTATTATTGGTTTGTTTATAGCACATACTTTAGTCTATTCTATATATAAATGTATGAAATGGTAATGTATTGAAGATCAAAGTCTTACTTGATATTTTTGTTTTTGGAAATTTATACACTAAACATTAGGCTTTTTCCTTTAATTCAAAGTTGGATGTAAAACTCTTTAACACTGTTGGATGTAAAACTCTTTAATACTTTTTAAAAGAAGAGTTTTCTGCAAAATAACCCTCCAAATCAATCTCGTTTGCAAGTTACCCTCCAAGTCCGAATTATGCAAGTCAACCCCACCTACTCTAAATCACCTGCAATACAACCCTCCCGTATATCGATGACGTGGCAGTCGATAACTCCGTTTGAATACATAAGGATTTTGTGCAAAAAACCCTCAATATAATTTTTTTTTGCAAGATAAACCTCCATGTCAAATAAATACAGATTAAACCACAATCTGAAAAATCTCCTACAATGACGTGAGAGTCGATAACTTCTAACATAACTAAGGGTTGAGGCTATAAGTGTCTACATTGATATCAAGGGGTGTTTATTCTGAATAATCGGATCCGAATTCAAATCGAATTATATATTAATATGGTATGAATACATTCACCTTTTTCTTTATCCAAAATTTTGAATTTAAATTCAAACCAAACAAAAAAAATCAAAGTTTTATTAATATTTTAGGATTAAATACCAAACTCTGAATTTGAGTACTAAACTGTTTATCCCAATGATAAATGTTTTGTTTTAGATACTATTTTACGTATCAAAAGTTTTTTTTCTTTTCGTCACGTATCAGAAGATTCAAAACTAAACCAAAATTCGGATTGAACACTCTTAAATTTGTATGCATATTATCGCTAAACTCATTACAAAAATGAAATGGAGTATTTGTATGTGATGCATAGATTACTAGTTTGATAATGTTTAAAAGGGAAGATACAAAACATATAAATAATTTCCCCGTAATTAAAGTGTGGCAATTAGAAGCTGTTATCCAAATTACTTCAGGTTTATTTAATTTTCAGATGGAAGGGTATTTTCGTCAATACTCTTCGTATGTTACTGAACATCATAAACCCTTTATTCATTTATCGCCGTCGTTGTCTCTCTCACCGGACGTTGTTTTGTTTCCCTCCGGCGATTTCATCGGAGACCTTCACTCATGGCCACAAGGTTCTCTCTCGCTCTATAGTCAATGAATAGAACCTTTAATTTTACCTTGTTTAATTTCTCGTCTCTCGCATTGTTAGTAGGAGATTAAGAGCATTCAAGAGATGGATGCAAGCTAACGGCGTTGATTGCAGCGAAGCTCTCAACCTCGTCGACGACGAAAACGATGGTGTCTCTGTGAGAGCATTCTGCGATTTGAAGGAAGGAGATGTTGTTGCCAATATCTCAAAAACTGCTTGTCTCACTATCAAAACCAGTGGAGCTCGTGAGATGATCGAATCTGCTGATTTAGATGGAAGTTTAGGTCTCTCTGTGGCTCTCATGTACGAGAGAAGCTTAGGTGAAGAATCTCCTTGGGCTGGTTATCTTCAGATTCTTCCTATTCAAGAAGATTTGCCTCTTGTTTGGTCTCTTGAAGACTTAGATTCTCTCTTATCTGGAACTGAGCTTCATAAGGTTTCCTTTCCAAATTTTGATTTACCATTGCATTGTAGTTGAATTCACTACTCATCAGTTTGAATTTTTTGTAGGCAGTTGGTGAAGGAAGATCATGTTCTTATATATGAGGATTGGAAAGAAAACATTTTGCCGCTTACCTCTTCACTGCCTCAGAATGTTGATTCTGATTCGTTTGGAATCAAAGAGTATCTTGCTGCTAAGAGTTTAATTGCTTCACGGTCTTTCGAAATCGATGATTACCATGGATCCGGGATGGTTCCTCTTGCAGACCTGTAAGTTTACCTCACATTTGTCTTCATAGGGCTTGTTAAGCTAAATATGTATCAACCAAAGAAAGTTGTTAGAATTGAGGTTTAATACCTTAGAAATGCTTTCCTGTATCAGCTGTTTTTACTCCCTAAGCTTTGCATTAACCATAGACTTATATAGTTAGTTACTTAGTTTATGGTCATATAGATGTTTTCCTTATTTCTCTGTTCACTTCCCAGACTTGTGAGTTTTTATTGCATCTTGTATATCGGCCAATTTGCCTAGTTGTTGGACCAACATTTGCTTGTTTATGTTGTCCTCAAGAGATTTCCGCTGTGTAGATTTTAAGGTCTCGTTAGGTTCAATCACTTTGATAAGACCGAGTATGTTCCCAGTCCTGTCAGTGATTGCAGATAATCTATACAGTTAGCAATCAATGTGCTGATTTTTTTCACAGCCTTCTTCTGGATTGCAGCATCTTATTGGTTATTTACTTGGATCTGTGCTTTTCCGTTTTGATTTTTTTTTTCATGTGGAAAAAATGATCCTTAGAAGTCGGTTTCGATGAACTAAATGTGATTCTAGCATGCTAGGTGAATTTCCTGACAAATGCTTGATGATTTACTCATTGTCCACTCTTCTTAGTATTGCCTGTTTATTTCATTTTGCAGCTTTAATCATAAAACTGGGGCAGAAGACGTTCACTTCACTCATGAATCCGATTCTGAAGCTGATGAATCTGACAACGATGATGCTGCAAATGAGACCACTGATGAAGACGAGCCTTCCAGTAAAATTTCTTCCTCGCCTGAGCAGTCTTTTGAGGAAGTTCCTGGTGAAAACACTGATGACGAAGCCAAAGAAGAAGAAGAAGAAGAAGAAGAAGAAGAAGAAGGAGAAGAAGAAGAAGAAGGAGAAGAGGAAGAAGAAAACTCTTCAATGCTGCAAAATGATCAATCCGGTCTAAAAATGATTATGGTGAAGGATGTCTCAGCTGGAGCTGAGGTATGTATGATTTTTCATTTGGTTTTCAAGTTAGAATTATATGTCATTTGCATTGATGCCATGATTTTCTGTGTAGGTATTCAATACATACGGTTTGATGGGTAATGCTGCATTACTCCACAGGTACGGATTTACAGAGCTCGATAATCCATATGACATAGTAAACATAGATCTAGAATTAGTAACCGAATGGAGCACATCCTCATTCACAAGCCGGTACACTCGAGCTAGACTGGCCTTGTGGAGAAAACTAGGTTACACAGGATGCGAGAGTCAAAACTCAGAATACTTTGAGGTATCTTCAACCGGAGAACCCCAAACCGAGCTCCTGATCCTACTCTATATACTGCTCTTACCAGACGACACATACAATAAACTGGATCTAGCTGAATCAACAACAGGAGCTTCTCCCTCGAAAGAAGGAAAAAGATCTTCTTCTTACGAGATAACAATTGGGAAACACAAGTTTGTGTATGGAGAAAGCGGAAATGATATTCTTCTGACAGATGGTGTTTGTGAAGCTCTTCTAACTATTGTGGATAAGCGAGAGAGTTTATATGGATCATTGAGCTCATTGGAAGATGACATTGTTAGGGTGAAGACTTGTTGTCTTCCGAGAGACAGGAGACTATATCATTCGCTTGTGTTGCGTGTGAGTGAGAGGAAGATTCTAAAGAAGCTTAGGAGCTACATCCATACCCAGACCAATGAGTCTTCCAGCGGAAAGCGCCGGAAGAAGATGGTTCCAAAATCCTAGCAACATCTTTAGTTTGCTTGTTGAATTTTCACTTTTCATCCCCAAGTTACCATTTTTAAACGACTTGTTCTACTAACATTGAGTTTCATCTATAATGGTGATCGAATCTTAGCAGATTTGATCGATTCTTTTTTGTTCTATTTATAGAAATTCTTGAGGTTTAAAAATAAAAGAAAGAAAGGATTTTATATCGTGAGTAGTATATTGAGTAATCTTCAGACGGAAGCAAAGAAAGCGTGACAAAAAGCCGGCGACTGTCAGACAGGTAGAACTGTAAATATGGAGAAAGATGGGGTTACTTTAACAAAGGTAGACACGTGGCACGTGGGAATTAAAGGATATTACAGACTTTACACAGAATTACACAGAGATAAGACAAGTTCTTTTTTAAGCTTTTTTTTTTTTAACAGTCAAAAAGACTCAATAGAGTGTAACGGAGAGATTCTTCTACCAGAGTTGCTCTCTTTTGGTTCGTTTTCTTCCTCCAAAATCCAATCTTACCACAGTTTCTTTAGGGTTTCTTCTTCGTCTTCCTTTGGATCTATGTGAACAGGTATGTAACTGATTGAGCTGCTCTTTCTGATTAACCAAGTAAATTGTTCTCTTGAATCTTATCATTTTATTTTGTTTCATTTTTCTTGTTGGATTTAGATCCTTGGATCAAATTTGCTCAAATGTTGTGGTAAAGTCTGTGCCTTTGATTGTATTTCGGATATTTTCTGTGTGTTTTACTCTGATATTGATTAGGATTTGTGTATTTCGTATTTTTTTTTTCCATTGAAGCGTTTTCTGTGATCTGGTTTTTGATCGATCTTATTCCTCTTGATTAACCGAACGAAAGATGTTTTGATTTCTGTAGATCTCTTGCATTGTACTTTCTTCATTGTTCTTAATTCGATTTTCTCTCCATTGCTGGATCGCCTGATGGCTCATTTAGAGTTTTTTTTTCTAGCTCAAATGTGGTTGAACTATAGAGTTTCTGAGTTCATTATTTGGTCATTTTTTAATTGAGTTGGCTTGATTAAAGAAGAATTTATTTGTTAATCAGCTAGATTAGATTTGAAGATTGTAGTAGATTAGTATGATGTGAATGTTCTAATCTGGGAATAAAGGGTCTAGTGTTGAGGGAAACATGAGATTTTTCATAATTGGGTGAAATATGTGTTGTAAAGTTTGGTCTTTTATTTGCTTAATTATGACTTGTGGTTCCATTGACTCTTGTAGTATGAACTAAGCTCTGAGGTAAGCTTGGGAAGTAGGGATATGGCCAAAATCTCTTTGGTTTACCAACTTAGCAAAAAAGTTAGCAGGAGTTGGTGATCAGTTCTCCTACCGGCTTTTGCAGGCTAATAACTAATACCTGACTGTAAAATCTTCCAAGGTTTCAACCACACAGGGACCTTGTTTCTCTTGTTATTGTAAAGGATGTCAAGTATTCGGAATACTCATTGGTGTCACAGATGTCAACGTGCTGTTTGGCTTCGAGCTCGAGATGCTGTCTGTTCATATTGTGGAGGAGGGTTTGTTGAGGAAATCGATATAGGACCGAGTAGAGCTCACAGGGATGTTGAGCGTGATCCAACCTTTGATCTCATGGAAGCTTTCTCAGCCTTTATGAGAAGCCGTTTAGCTGAAAGAAGCTATGACCGAGAAATCAGCGGAAGACTTGGCTCTGCGGGTTCTGAAAGCTTTTCAAACTTGGCTCCTCTATTGATCTTTGGTGGCCAAGCTCCCTTTCGATTGGCTGGTGGTGATAATAGTTCAGTTGAAGCCTTTGTCAATGGCGCAGCACCTGGAATTGGTATCGCACGTGGCACCAATGCCGGAGACTATTTTTTTGGACCCGGTCTTGAAGAACTGATTGAACAGCTTTCCTCAGGCACTCATCACCGAGGCCCACCACCAGCACCGAAATCATCAATTGATGCATTGCCAACCATCAAGATCACACAGAAGCATCTCAAGTCATCAGACTCTCACTGCCCGGTTTGCAAAGACGAGTTCGAACTGAAATCAGAAGCAAAACAGATGCCGTGTCACCATATCTATCATTCTGACTGCATTGTCCCGTGGCTGGTTCAGCATAACTCATGCCCAGTCTGTCGTAAAGAGTTGCCATCCAGAGGATCTTCTTCAAGCACACAGAGTAGTCAGAACAGAAGCACCAATGGAAGAGAAAACAGCAGAAGAAGGAACATTTTCTCTAACCTCTGGCCATTCCGCTCGTCTAGCTCAAGCTCGACTCAAAACCGCAGAGACACAAACAACACAGCAACTGCAGAAGAAGGCCACTATCATCATCACCAGCAGCAACAGCAACAACATCAACATCAACATCAACAACAACAATCCCATATGGGTTACAGTGGATGGCCTTTTGACTATTAAAGGTTAATCTAACTCTTGACTCTTTTTAAGCCTTCTGTTTCACTTTGGTTCTGTGTATTTTGTTTGTGTTTTGTCATGTCTCTCTTTCCCTTACTTTGTTCATTGTTTATTGTAGATCTTCTGTTTCTCTGGTTTATCAACTTTATGTTTTTATTTTGAATTGTGTATCTCACACATGTTAGCTTGTTATTGAATTTGCATTGAATAAATTATTGTTTTAGACTAATGTATGATTTCGTCTGGCGCTAACCAAACTTCGATCTGTCTTTTTTAATTATTATATAGTCATATGTCATCCTTCGTTTACGTTTGTTTTACTTGCACATTTCGTAAGCAAAAAAAGCTGCTAGACCAGAACCTGAGAACTATGATGTGCTAACAAAAAAGCTTGACTATTCTAGAAGAATCTCGACCTCATTTATAAATATTATTAGATTTTGTCATACAAGTTTAAAGAGGAAAGTGATAGTTAGATAACCAAATTGCGTTAGCTCACTCAATGGTGTACCATCAATTTTGTTTATATGCGAATGATATAATAATCTTACTGAACTTATCTTGAGCCCATACGAATATGCTTAACCCCACAAATAGTAGATTCCCATTTATTTGATGGAATAAGCAGCGAATAGCATTAATTAGGCACATCACACAAGTCACAAGGTGTAGGAAGAAACTAGGGATGATAAATATCGTAAAACAAGAAGCTCCGAATACATGTCACCGACGAAGATGAAGCTTTAAAAAGACCCACAAGAAATCTGCCGTAGAGGGGAAAGTGACAAAAGTGTTTGACCTATAAATCTTCTTTGTCTCTTCCGTGATCCAAGTTTCACAACTACTTGACTTCTCAACAAGTTATTAGTACTACCAATTCTACACAACACAAATACCCCATCATCATTCAATAATATTTAATATCTTGATATCTGTCTTCTCAATTAGAGTAGCACTGAAATAGTGGATTTATTAAGTTTACATATAGTTTTCACCCATAAATGTGATGTTCTCTATAATTTTTCATTATCCCATTAAATCCTTTCGTAATTATTATTTTTATAACCATTTTCTAAAAAGGAGCATCTTTTGGACATTTTTCCTCAATAATCTTCCTTTTTTTCATTAAAAATGTGGTATCTTGCATAATGACAATAAGTATAAATAATAATAAAATTTTCGAAATTTCAAACTGACACGAGCTCACACCCACTAGTGCAACTGCTCTGTACATATAGTAAACAAATGTTAAATGTAGAAGAAGAAAAAAAGACCAAGATATACCCTTTGTCACAAATTAGAAAAAGAAAGAAAGAGGATCCTTATTGTCATTTGCAGAGAAAGCTACTTCACTCCTTTCTCTTCCTTCGTCTCTCCGTCTCCCTCAGCCCTACATTTTCTGTTTCCGTCTACAAGAACCACTTTGTTGCTTCCTTTTCGAGCATCGTCTTCGTCTTCTACAAATTTTGTTTGTTGCTTGGTTTTGAAGCCGGCCTTTGATGGGTGCGGCAGAATCTGGAACCGATCGGAGAAGCTTAGCTTATGGATTTGGAGTTTCTCTGTGAATGAATCTCTGTTTGTTATGGGGAAGAATACCGTCGAGGAGCAGAATCTCCCTGTGAGCGACGGAGCTGCTTCGGCTAGGAATAACGGAGGTGGAGGAATAAGCACATGTTGTTGCTGCGATTGGATCTCTAGCTACTTTAGTCTCAGATGCGTTTTGATTCTTGCTTTTTCTGCTGCTGTGTTTCTCTCCGCCTTGTTTTGGTTACCTCCATTCCTCGGATTTGCAGATCCAGGGGATCTAGATCTCGATCCAAGGTTTAAAGGTATATATCGCGTTTTCTCTCTGATTTGTGAGTTCCTTCATACTCTATATGATTCCGTCGAGGCTCACGCAAATCTAGCTTCATGTGATTCGTGAATTCAGATCTAGGGTTTGTGATTCGCTGGTTTTTTTGTTCTTCCTGGATTTTCACATGGGAAAATGTAGGCAGAAACTAATTGAATGAGCTGTCACAAAGCTTGGAATTCTTGGAATAAACATTTGATTAATATTTAATGGATTTACAACTTACAATTTTTGAGGAGATGATGTAGGACATGTATATTTTCCATTGACTTGGACTTAGAAATTGCTATTTGTAGCGTTTTGTTTATAAGGTTTATATATGAATTATGTTGAAATTTTATGTTGAAACCTGTGGAGTTCAGGAGTCAAATAAGGATGTGTTTTTTTTGTTGAGTTCATGAACTCCATATTTAGTATTCTTAACACCTTTATTGAATCAAGACTGCCTAAAAGGTAAAATTTCTAATAATGTTCAGAATGTTGTATTAAGCTTAGCTTGCTTTAGCATGGAATTGTATTTCTGTGCACTGATCAATTTCCATTTATGTCTATTTGTTACTGTACAATCTATTCTTAAAGCTGGTTGGTAGAATCAATTATGAATCTAGACCTAGTTGGTGCGTAGTTTAGTGTGTGATATAGCTGTGCAAACACATTTCCTCTAGTGATTCTGATTTGGTTAAGACATCTATTGTAGTTGCTGCCACTTGCTTTGGCAGGCAAGGATGTTTTGGTTTGAATTATGAAACTTGTTCTCTGCACTTCTGTTGTTTAATTTCTCTTTCATGTTACAACTTGCATGTGTTTATAATCACCTGTATCATTTTCTGTTTATTCCCCTGCCCACTGGAGCAACAATTTTTAGTTACCTATAACTTGTGTCATGATTTATCTCTATGTTTCATGATGGAGCAATAATGGCGCTTTTTGGTTTTTGTTTCTTTTGCAGATCACAGAATAGTGGCGAGTTTTGATGTTGGAAAACCAATTTCGTTCATGGAAGACAATTTGATGCAGCTTGAGAATGATATCACTGATGAAATAAGCTTTCCCATGACCAAAGTAACTAAGCACCCTAATCTCACTTGCATGAATTTCATTGTTTCCTATGTTGATCATTCCGTAACTTCTGTTTCTTTTCTTGAGCCAGGTTGTGGTATTAGCGCTTGAACGCTTGGGTGATCTTAACAGAACAATGGTTATTTTTGCCATTGATCCTGAGAAGGAGAATTCTAAGATACCTGCCGAAATAGAGAGTCTGATCAAGGCAGCTTTTGAAACTCTGGTCCAAAAGCAGTTGTCTTTCCGTTTGACTGAATCCTTGTTTGGGGAACCATTCTTTTTCGAGGTGCTAAAATTCCCTGGAGGAATCACTGTGATCCCTCCCCAGCCTATATTTCCCCTGCAGAAGGCCCAACTTCTTTTCAACTTCACATTAAACTTTTCGATTTACCAAATTCAATCAAACTTTGAGGAACTCGCTAGCCAGCTGAAGAAGGGCATAAATCTGGCTTCCTATGAGGTATGACACTTGTATTCGCAAGATCAGTCTATTGCAATCGATTCAGAATCTTAAAATTCTCTCCTGTTGGATTGCAGAACTTGTACATAACCTTGTCAAATTCCAGAGGTTCAACAGTGGCGCCTCCTACTATAGTTCATTCTTCTGTTCTACTCACATTCGGTTCATCTTCGAGGTTGAAGCAACTTGCTCAAACTATCACTAGCTCCCATTCCAAAAATCTCGGCCTAAACCATACCGTATTTGGTAAGGTTAAGCAAGTCCGTCTTTCCTCAATCTTGCCACATTCACCTGCCACATCATCAACCCCTTCCCCTTCTCCTCAACCTGAAACCCACCAATACCCCCATCATCATCCTCATCATCATCACCACCATCATGAACTTGCTCCAGAACCTTCACTCTCACCTCCAACTAAAGGCTTTGCACCTGCATCAGCGCCAACCAAACACTCACCTTTACCCCCGAGAAACCCGCCTTGCCCTTACGAGCAGAGGAGACCAAAAGGAAACAGTGCTCTAAACCATCATACTGCACCACCAACGCCTGCACCACACCGGTCTCAGCCACACCCACCAGCACCAAACCCAGCCCCGCCACGTCATCATGCCATACCAGTATCTAGCCCACTTCCCCACGTTGTATTTGCTCATATCCCACCTCCATCAAAAAGCAGCCCAGAATCAGAACCTACAGGCGAAAAATCTCCCTCACCTGCTCCAACCCCATGTAAGTCTTCTTCTCTAACTCAGTTCTCAAGATCTGCATCACTGAACTAAAAACATCTGAAAACATGAAGCAGCTTCTGCGAGCATTGGTCCAACCTTCAAAAAGGCATCATCACAGCTCCTTGTAGTAGTAGTAGCCGTCATAATCATCTGTCTGTAAAACAAAAAACAAAAAAAAAACGCCGGAAGAAGCTGCTTTTTAAGTCCAAGCTGGAAAAATCAGCAGCAGTTCACAAAAGCACAACTTCTCCGGGTCACAACATCAATCAAGGTAATTGTATAAAGGAACACAAGGAACAAAAAATGTATGTATGAAAAAATGAAGAGAGTTTTTTTTTGTAAAAGAGTTGTTGAGGTTTGCAGCACAAAAGTGTGTCTTGCACCTTACATCCGAGAAAAAAAGAAAAAACATATATATAAACAAAAAAAAAAATTTCTGTTTTAATTTTTGTATATAAAGTAATCTTGTTTTAACCAATTTGTGTGTTTTCTGCTCGAAGATCTCTTTCTAGGGTTTTCATAATGAATATTTTATGTATGGATCAAAATCATGATACATCTTCTACGTTATTATTAGTTAATTTAGTATTAAAATTAGAACAAATGATTATTCTTTAAGTGTCTCGTAGAGCATCCATTAACGTCTCTAAGAGTTGAGATTCTGCTAAAACTAAAACTGTATGACAACAACAGTTGCATTATTTAGTAATAAAGAGAGTTTTATGTCTATTATTAGCAAATTTCATTATGGTTTCTCTCCTACAAAAGCGGGAGAATCAGAAAACGTAGATAAGAACAAACATTTATAGCACCTTATAAATTTGGAGGAAAGAGAACAGAAAAACAGAGAGAAAAAAACCTAAATTTGAAAAGACAAAAAAAAAAAAAAAA
>Ga0041059_1003008_pt1 | contig 11936 bp, 10 predicted proteins | sample AraColnosormetaG_FD_56232 | JGI IMG/M metagenome (GOLD analysis project Ga0041059, IMG submission 56232) | Arabidopsis roots microbial communities from North Carolina, USA - Col MF nosort | ecosystem: Host-associated > Plants > Roots > Unclassified | place: USA: North Carolina | collected... | reverse complement strand
AAATTAGTAATTAATTAGATTATATATATATATATATATATATATATATATATATTTAAGCTCATTTTATACATTTATTTGTTTGTAAAATTAATTTCTCATAGTATTAGATTGAATGTTCATATATTACAATTGGTATATACCATAAGATAGTTGTGTGGTTCGATGTAACAAAAATAAAATTAAACCAGAAGTAGAAAAAGTGAAGGAAAGGGAATAACAATGAAGAAGTTGAAAGATATGGAATGTTTTGCTTCACGCAAAGAGCTTAACACGAGACAAGTACGCTCCATCGCGTTGCTTTGAAGTCTTTTTTTTCTTCTTCTTCTTCTTGTCTTAACCTCTTTTTTATTTTTTAGTCTTGGTAATAACAAGACTAATTAAATTATTATTTTACTTTTTTTATTATCTACCAACAACCAAACCCTAGTTTTGCTTACGTCCGATCTCCTCCTTCTCTCTTTTCTTCTCTCCCAAACGTTCCCTTTCTTTTTTTTCTCTAATCACGAACCAAAAAGCATCATAATCTCGATGAGTTAAATCCATGTATCTCAAAACCCTAATCACCACTTAGCTAGTAAAAGGAAAGGAAAATAAAAAGGACTTGTGTGGTAGAAAAGGAAGATGAGCAGTAGCGGAAACCCTAGCAGCAGCAGCGGTGGAGGAGGAGGACCGTGCGGCGCGTGCAAGTTCTTGAGAAGGAAGTGTGTCGCTGGCTGCATCTTCGCTCCTTACTTTGACTCCGAGCAAGGAGCGGCGCACTTCGCGGCGGTTCACAAGGTGTTCGGAGCGAGCAACGTCTCCAAACTCCTCCACCATGTTCCCGAGCATAAACGACCAGACGCCGTCGTTTCAATCTGCTTTGAGGCTCAAGCTCGTCTCAGAGACCCTATCTACGGCTGCGTCTCTCACATCGTCTCTCTTCAGCAACAGGTTAATTATTCTTTTCATAACGTTTAATTATATGATTAGTACTATTTATGATGGGAAATTGCAACAGTTTTAAGTTGATCTACTGTCTCTATATCGTCACGTTGATCATTTTATTTTAATCATTTTCTATGTAATTATGTTTTTAACTTCTTCTTTTTTTTTGAAGAAAATTGCGTTTTCAAACTTTTTTTTTTTAAATGAGATTTTTCATTTTGACTTAATGTTCAATTAAACTACAAAGTTAAGTACTTTTTCCCATTCTATGGATCTCCTCTGATTGTCATTTCTAGGATCATATCCCATCATGCAATGATGCAAATTACCCTTTCTTATGCATCGATTTTTTTTTTTAATTCATTCCGATTTGTTCTTTTAAGGATGAATATTTTTTGTTTTTGCCATGATCGAAAACCAACTCTACATTAAAATAAGAGTTTTAAAAATCTAAAATTTTACAACTGGGTTCATGGCCTTTGCCTTTTGGGCAAAGTTATGTCTTTATATTAAATGTCGTGTCTATGAGTCTATATTTATGTGATATAGAACAAGCTTATCTTTTGATTTACACTTTTAGTAATAGTAGTTTGTTAAGAAAACATGCATAAAGCATAATTCTATGTGTGTGTATTTCACTTCACATATAGCATATATATGAAAACTTCTCTCTATTTCCTAGTTAAAATCTCTACAGTCGTAGTTAATTGGCTAGGATTAAGGAAGTTAAGCGATCATTTAGCACATATGTATTGTGAAGTTTTGTTGAATGTTTACAAGGTTTGTTTCCAAGTGATTGAGATGACAAATCTTCCTCTGTTCGCAACAACCACGTTGTTTTACACTTATTCCCAAGCATCATTTTTTTTTTTGGTTTATCTTTTAATTGCAATATACATATATAGTACACACATACACGAGATATATACAAACGTATGCAATTGCATTCTATAAATTGATGTTAGTGAAGGATATTTCCAATATTACAAGCAAGCATTTATTTATATGTTATGTACAATGTCTTTTGTGTTATAATTAGATTGTTTTATTCAGCATATATTTTTCTAAATCGGTGGTCTTGATTGATCAATTACTCCTGTCGTGTTTTTTTGGCATTATTGAATCAACAACATTTGCTCGAATTCGGAAACTCTTCCAATTATTAAAGATTGCTGAAAATATCATTTTATCTAGATTCTTATCACTCTTTCATATTTGTTGGCATTATTATCCATTTCAATTTCGTTATAAAAAAAACAGGTGGTAAGTTTGCAAACTGAGCTTTCATATCTACAAGCACACTTAGCAACTCTAGAGCTGCCACAACCTCAACCACCACAGGTTCCGGTGTCATCTTCAGGATCTCTACAGGCTCTTTCCATAACGGACCTCCCAACAATATCACCGTCGGTGTACGACCTCTCCTCCATCTTCGAGCCGGTCATGTCCTCCACTTGGGCCATGCAGCAACAACCACGACCGTCTGATCATCTCTTCGGCGTCCCGTCATCGTCCAATATGGGCGGAGGCGGTGAGCTCCAAGCACTGGCGCGTGAGTTTATTCACGGTGGGCAAATGCCAGCTCAGCCATCGCCGGGAACCAGTGGTTCTGCCTCGTCAGTGATAAAACGAGAATGAAGTTATTTTTATCGTATGTTTGTTTATTTGGACCGTAAGAGATCTATAGTTAGCCATATGTTTCTCCTTGTAATATATATACTTGGTCGAATTCGTATTTAAATTGTTGTCTAGAATGTTAATATAAGAACTATATGATTTACATTGATTAAATGGAGTATCTTATAGGCCAATATGTTGAAGTTGCTTTGGTCTCTTGGACCATCGAATATGTTGTTTTAATCAGCCTAGAGTACACCGGTTCTCCACAACTTGGGTGGAATCTTGAGCGTGAAGGAGGCTTGATTCTGGCGCGAGACACGAACCAATGAGTCTCATTTCTCATTTTCCCTATCACTTATATTGGGCCTTAAATGGGTTCAATAAAGTTTTTTTTTCTTATATCAAGCAGCCCAAAATATTATTTAAACCCGACTCAATTGAGTTTGATACTCTGGTTTGCTTTGTAGTCCACACTATTTTAACAACATCTTCGAAGCATGCATTTGATTTAACAATCTTCCTAATTTACTAGAGAATTTGAGCCAATTTTGTCTTTTTTTTCACCATTTTTATAAAAGCTGGTTTTCAACTTGTGTTCTCTTAGCATTTCCCGCCTCTACATCAACTAGAAGGCCCTACACGGACCTTGAACATGATCTTAGCGATGTCTAAGGACTAAGCTACATAAACCAATGAGTAAAATACATATGGATTGGACAATAATCACCAATCAAAACCCCAACGTCGATTGCATAGCCGATAAGTAGTACCACAATGGTGAGAGGAGGATAGTGCCAGCGGCTATGAAGGGTCGACGTAAACCAAACCTTGATGAGACACTGTAAAACACGACTATTGGTTGAACAATCAGTTCCAATCGAGGCTCACAAAGTCAAAGCATGCTTGTAAGATATTTGGAGTAATTGAAGGTACGGTGTAATCAGAGCGTTTCTTGAATTGCCGAAATGAAGTTTAGCCCTATGGCTATAGAAGCAATAAGCCATTTTTATATTCATAACTTTAGAGGTATTAATAAGAAACATATATAAATTTTTTTATAAATGTATTGACAAAAAATCAAGTAAAAATAAGCAAGATGCAAAACATAAGCAACATTTCTAATTAATATTATATAATTTTTTATAATGATTTTATACATGAAAAAATCTCTAATTAATAGATATGACACATGTGTGATCATGTGAGTTATCAATTTTGAATAATTTTTTAATACTAAATTGACATATTGTTTGATCAGAAAATGTCATTTTTTGAAACTAAGTGAATGAATAAAGGGTTGAGCTAAGCAATATATAATTGTTGATGATGAAATAATAACATGAATACAAATTATATTTATATGTGTGTATCAATTAGTGTAATATTTAAGAGAGAACCATTGGAGTAGAGCCTTACAAGACAATATATGATCACCATTGGAAAACTTTAAAGCTATTACTATGGTAAAAACTCAATTGCTTGAATTCGAATTCAAGTAATCAAAATCTTATTATTAGCTCAAATCTCAAGTTCCTATTACTACTCTATACATATACATGTGTATTAATCTATGTTATCACCAAAATAGAAACAATTAGATATAGCAAGTGACCACTATTTTCCTTCTAAGACACCATACGAACTAATTTTTATCAAAAACAAATTATCAAGCTCTATTACAATTCCGCATGTGTGCTATACATTAGATTAATTAAAAGAAATTAAATCTGTTTTCACTCCATTTATCAAAAGTAACATCTTTAACGAATCAAACCCATAAGGTACTCTTACTCTCTATTAATAGAGGAGAATGTGTCATCTTCTCATTACTCAATAAGCATACTTATCATATACACAATACCACAATGATAAGGTCAAAATGTTCTTGCCATCATCATCTACTTGTTCTTGTTATGGTTGTTCTTTGGATATCACCAAGATATGCTTCAGCCGAAGATGAACATGCAAAGGTAATGATTGTATACAATCTCTTTGTTTCTCCAGCTTCTTTGTCATCAGATTGAACAAAACTTTATGTTGCAAGGAGAATATTTACTCTTGAAATACTTAATCATATAAAGGATTTCTATATCATATATTTGGGAGATCGACCGGATAATACAGAAGAAACTATCAAGACACACATAAATCTTCTATCATCTTTGAATATCAGGTACATGTCATTCATCAATACATGTATAAGACATACTCTAAAACATATAAATGCGTAACGTTTTATGGAGTAATGTTCTACTTGGTTGTTTGCTAATCAAATTTATAACGTCTCTTGAGAAAACAGCCAAGAAGAAGCAAAGGAAAGAAAAGTATATAGTTACACTAAAGCCTTCAACGCTTTTGCTGCCAAGCTTTCTCCACATGAAGCTAAGAAGATGATGGGTACGTAACATTATTTGTTTTTGATATTTTTCCCAAAACAAAGCACTAGCTAGTGAGATTCATATAACTCCCATCCATGCACTGGTGCAGAGATGGAAGAAGTTGTTAGTGTATCCCGAAATCAATATCGCAAACTTCACACGACAAAATCTTGGGATTTTGTTGGACTTCCTTTGACAGCAAAAAGACATCTAAAAGCAGAGAGAGATGTTATTATTGGTGTTCTTGATACAGGTTTATTTTTTTCTATATGCAAATTGATTCGATATTATTCATTTATGCTTCTTATAATTTATCTAAACCTTCCTATAATACAACAATCAGGAATAACGCCAGACTCAGAGAGTTTCCTAGACCATGGTCTAGGACCTCCTCCGGCTAAATGGAAAGGATCTTGTGGACCTTATAAAAATTTCACCGGATGCAACAAGTATACAATTTATCTCTTACCATTTTCTACTTTAATCGATTTTAAATACAAACTTTGATCACTAGAGAATCTTGATCTCTAAGCAACATGAACTCTTGAGCAATTGTTAAAGAAAATGTCATTGCTAGAAAAACAAATAAGGAGTTAGTTGATGAATTTAAGAGTTTAGGGAGCAAATTAGAATTATGCGTTAACATAAGGAGTTAGTTGATCAATTTAAGAGTTTAGGGAGCAAATTAGAATTATGCGTTAACATAAGGGTTCTGATTGAAATAATAAATATTTAATTAATGTAACTTCAACAGCAAAATAATCGGCGCCAAGTACTTCAAGCACGACGGCAATGTGCCTGCCGGCGAAGTCCGATCACCGATCGATATCGACGGACATGGGACGCACACGTCATCCACCGTAGCCGGCGTTTTAGTCGCAAACGCGAGTCTCTATGGCATAGCAAACGGCACCGCCCGCGGCGCGGTTCCGTCGGCGAGGTTAGCGATGTACAAGGTTTGTTGGGCGAGATCCGGCTGTGCTGACATGGACATACTCGCCGGATTCGAAGCAGCGATTCACGACGGCGTAGAAATTATCTCCATCTCTATCGGCGGTCCAATCGCCGATTACTCTTCCGATTCGATATCCGTCGGGTCGTTTCACGCGATGAGGAAAGGAATCCTCACGGTGGCGTCCGCCGGTAACGACGGGCCTAGCTCAGGAACTGTAACGAACCATGAGCCGTGGATATTGACGGTTGCTGCAAGTGGAATCGATCGGACGTTCAAGAGCAAAATAGATCTCGGCAACGGCAAATCCTTCTCTGTAAGCATCTCAAAATCAATCTCTTAATTAGCTAAATTCAATTTAGGGTTTTGACATAATTGGATGATTGAAAGGGGATGGGAATAAGCATGTTTAGTCCAAAAGCCAAATCGTATCCGCTTGTAAGTGGTGTTGATGCTGCTAAGAACACAGACGATAAGTACTTGGCTAGGTAACATCATTATCACCATCAACTTCATTTGAATATGTTAAGAGAAACTAAGACATTGTTTGTTTGATGATGTTTAAGGTATTGTTTCTCTGATTCTTTGGATCGAAAGAAGGTGAAGGGAAAGGTAATGGTGTGTAGAATGGGAGGAGGTGGTGTGGAGTCTACTATCAAAAGCTATGGAGGTGCTGGTGCCATCATTGTAAGTGATCAATATCTTGACAATGCTCAGATTTTCATGGCACCTGCCACCAGTGTTAATAGCTCCGTTGGCGATATTATCTACCGATATATCAACTCCACAAGGTCCTCTTTGATATTCTTGGGTATGATACTATACTACAAGTGTGTTCACAGCTAAGTAACTCTTTGTTTATGCTTTTCTCAGATCAGCGTCGGCTGTGATTCAGAAAACTCGGCAAGTGACAATCCCTGCTCCATTTGTTGCTTCTTTTTCATCAAGAGGTCCCAATCCGGGATCAATACGTCTTCTCAAGGTATATATGACTTGATCAATGTCATCTGTTTATTGATAGATGATGATCTTATGTCTCTGCCATTTTTGCGGATTGTAGCCTGATATCGCTGCACCCGGGATTGATATATTGGCGGCCTTCACTCTAAAGAGATCACTGACTGGGTTAGATGGTGACACCCAGTTCTCAAAATTCACCATCCTGTCTGGCACCTCAATGGCCTGCCCTCATGTTGCTGGTGTAGCTGCGTACGTCAAGTCTTTTCATCCGGATTGGACCCCTGCTGCCATCAAATCCGCCATCATTACCTCAGGTAACTCACGTCAAGTTCTCGTGAAACTAAAAGCAGAGAAAGCAGTAATTATTTATCTGTTTGTTACGCAGCAAAACCGATAAGCCGGAGAGTGAACAAGGACGCAGAGTTTGCTTATGGAGGAGGCCAAATAAACCCACGACGAGCCGCAAGCCCTGGCTTAGTCTACGACATGGACGACATCTCCTATGTTCAGTTCTTGTGCGGCGAAGGCTACAACGCAACCACTCTAGCTCCATTGGTGGGTACACGCTCCGTGAGCTGTTCCTCCATTGTCCCTGGACTCGGCCACGATTCCCTCAACTACCCAACAATCCAACTCACGTTGAGATCCGCCAAAACGTCCACATTGGCTGTGTTCAGGCGGAGAGTCACCAACGTGGGACCACCGTCGTCGGTCTACACCGCCACCGTCCGAGCACCGAAAGGAGTAGAAATCACGGTGGAGCCACAGAGTTTGTCATTTTCAAAGGCTTCACAAAAGAGAAGCTTCAAAGTGGTGGTGAAGGCCAAACAAATGACTCCTGGGAAGATTGTGTCCGGCTTGCTCGTGTGGAAGAGCCCACGTCACTCTGTTCGTAGCCCCATTGTTATTTATAGTCCTACTTCGGATTGAAATTAATCACATCTCCAAAACAACATTTTACTTCAATGTAATCCTCTCACTTGTTCGTAAACTAACTCATTCCACTGCTTAATTTGAAAAAACCACTGTATTAAACTTATAGGCCAATAAGCCCATATTAGAATATTTGGGCCTTTGGGCCCATTACACGAAACACTACTTACAGAATAACCTCTACCTCTCTCTCTATCGGAAAAGCCCTAAAGCAAGCTTCTCTCCTTCGTCGTCAATGGAAGCTTCTCTACCGGAAGAGGTGCTTCAGCCGCTTCTACATGCTTCAGATTTATCATACTCTCTAGAAGATTGCTTGAAATTTCTTCTAGAGTCTTCCAAGACCGATTCAGGTCGTTCCGATCTCGCTTCCAAGTCTATACTTCCGTCGATCCTCCGTCTTCTTCAGCTTCTTCCTTACCCATCTTCCCGCCATTATCTGAATCTCTCTCTGAAGGTCCTTCGAAACCTCTGCGCAGGTGAGGTTTCGAATCAGAACTCTTTCGTCGATCATGACGGCTCTGCTATCGTCTCCGACTTGCTTGATTCCGCCATTGCGGATTTCGAGACAGTTAGGTTCGGATTACAGGTTCTAGCGAACGTTGTATTGTTCGGAGAGAAACGTCAGAGAGATGTGTGGCTCCGATTTTACCCGGAGAGGTTCTTATCAATCGCTAAGATTAGGAAACGTGAAACATTTGATCCTCTGTGTATGATTTTGTATACTTGCGTTGATGGAAGCTCAGAGATTGCTTCAGAGCTTTGTAGCTGTCAAGGGCTCACCATCATCGCTGAAACTCTACGGACTTCCTCTTCCGGTAACACTCTTATTCCTGAAGCCAAAAATGCCATTTTGATCTTAAAGTCGTGATTTTTATCTGATTTGAGCCAATCTTGTTATAATTGTTTGTAGTTGGGTCTGTGGAGGATTATTGGCTCAAGTTACTGGTTTCGAGAATCTGTGTTGAAGATGGTTACTTCCTCAAGCTCTTCTCTAAATTATACGAAGATGCTGAAAATGAGATATTTTCATCAGAGCAAGCCTTTCTTGTGAGGATGGTGTCTGATATTGCTAATGAGCGGATAGGAAAAGTGTCAATCCCCAAGGATACAGCTTGTTCGATTCTCGGATTGTTTAGGCAATCAGTTGATGTTTTTGATTTTGTTTCGGGTGAAAGATCGGAGCTTCCAACGGGTTCAACTATAGTAGATGTGATGGGCTACTCTCTGGTGATAATAAGGGATGCTTGTGCTGGAGGACGTCTTGAAGAACTCAAGGAGGACAACAAGGATTCAGGTGATACTGTTGAATTGCTCTTGTCCTCTGGACTAATAGAACTTCTCCTTGATCTGCTTAGTAAACTTGATCCTCCAACAACAATAAAGAAGGCTTTAAACCAGAGTCCTAGTTCTTCTTCTTCTTCATTAAAGCCGTGTCCTTACAGAGGATTCAGGAGAGATATTGTGTCGGTGATTGGGAACTGCGCGTACAGAAGAAAAGAGGTACAAGATGAGATCAGGGAGAGAGATGGGCTCTTTTTAATGCTGCAGCAGTGTGTGACCGATGATGAGAACCCGTTCTTGAGAGAATGGGGCTTGTGGTGTATAAGAAATTTACTGGAAGGGAACCCTGAAAACCAGGAAGTAGTGGCTGAGTTGGAGATTAAAGGCTCTGTGGATGTGCCTCAACTCCGTGAAATTGGTCTCAGGGTTGAAATTGATCCTAAAACAGCCAGGCCAAAGCTTGTCAATGACACCTGAAGCTTCATTTGTCTCAGGGAAAAGAGGAGCTATACAATACACAACAAGAGGTCCTTCTTGAGGCGGTGAAGATCATAAAGAAGCACGGTGTGTCGCTAGGTACCACCTGGGACAATTCTACATTGTGAGTGATCATTTTGTAGAGACAAGGAATACTGATCCGGAAGCTATCTAGCTAGATGGATCCAAAACTCTGTGTTTTTGGGAAATTACAGAAAATCGTGATGACTTCTTAGGTTTCAAGAGAAAAATGTTTCATATTGGCCTTGCTTTTATTTGTTTCCTTCTTGGTATTTATAGGGTTCTAACAATTCCTATATACATGAAATGATCAATTCAATATGTTAAGCAGAAAATGGCTCTCGTTTGATGTGGTTTGCAGTGCATGATCAATTAGTTCAGCTCAACTTTTGTGAAGCCTTTCATGTCTGTTGGTTTGTATTTAAGTTCCTTGTTGTAAACCTTCTAAGCAGTTGTTGTGTTTCACTTTCTCTATAATAGAAAGGCAAGTTCTTCTCTATATTGTTCTGTTGACGATCAAACCAATTGTGATACAAAGTCTGATTCTCTTTCTCTGGTGTTCTGTTTCTAGAAGGAGATTCAGTTTCTAACAAGGTTCACTGCAGTCACAATTTACCGATATGCAGTCTTTTCTCTGTTTTTAGATTGTTATGTTTGTTTGAGCAGAATCATGTTGAAGGTTTTCTCGAGATGTCAGCAAAAACTTACTTTACCACGGCTTGCAGACTTGTACATGAAAGTTGATGATCAAACCAGGACTGATTGATTGATTGATTATACAAATGAAACCAAAAGTTCCGGAAAATACTCTGTGATAAGAATCTTATTGCTCCCTGTTAACATATGGTTCAATATAACTCCAGAAAAAACCAGAGTCGTTGGCATTGAGCATTGTTGTGTGTATTCAGGAATTGTTTGATAGTCTGATTTGCGTAATTTTTCAGTCAACATTGAGAGATCTAACTAGTTTGTTTGATGTTGCAGTACCAAACATGTCTGATTCAGAATGGCAAACACATGTTCTGGAATAGAAACAGATTCCATTTAATAAAAGATAAAACCATTATCTTAACATAGAGGTATCATAAGATAAACCAGAAACATAGATAGAACAAAAGATAACCAAAGTTGCAAGAACAAACTGAAATGAGACGTTAATTTAGCATCTAACTGGATGATGATGCTTCAAAGCTTTATAATCCGCTTACTCTTCCTTGGTTTCTCAAGGGCAGATTCCACATCATAACCCCAAATCATTTTCAACCACTCGGAACTTTTCTGGTATAGAGGTTCCGAAGAAGACGGATCTTTATCGTAAATCCTCTGTTTTTTCTTTAATTTCTTCTTCAAACTCTTCATCTTCTCTATGAAGTCTTCGTCAATAACAGTGCTTATGTATTCATGGACGACGAATTCGTATGCTCCGTTTATATCATCAACAGGATTCTTACCTGTTACAGATTTGAAATCCAACATACCTTGTAGCACAAGGACCTCATCTTTCGAACTCCACTTTAACATTTGAGAATTCTCCTTTTTTGCATCTTTCTTTGATTGTTTGGCACTCACGTTCTTCCGCTTCTTCCCAGTTAGCTTAGCTTCACCGGAACCACCACAAACCTTGGACCGGTTGGTATTGGCTTTGTCCATTATCAGACGGTTCTCTGAGAGAAAAAGAGTTCGTTTTTAGGGAGAAAAAGAGTTCGTTTTTAGGTTTCGGCTGTTTTTAGGGTTCGGCTATAGTTACTATATATCATTAGTACGTTTAACCTAACGTTTTAGTAAACTCTCATGCCAGGGCCTTTACTTGCGGAAACCTTCTTGATGGACCAAAAGCTTCTCCTTCGATGATCTCCTTTTCATCGAATATACGCCTGCATAGTGATGCTAAGCCTTTCAATTACTTAAGCCATTCGTCGTACGCACGAGCTTTCAGCTCCAAATCTGATGATTTCGGAAGTATTGTAGCATCTGGTGTTACTGGGTCTGGTGATGGGAATGGGAATGATTGGGTTGAGAAAGCTAAAGATGTGGTGCAGACTAGTGTCAATGCTGTTGCTGAGACTGCAAAGAAGACTAAAGATGTCTCTGATGAGATGATTCCTCATGTTCAGCAGTTCCTTGACTCTAACCCGTATCTCAAAGATGTTATAGTTCCTGTTAGTCTCACTGTGACTGGTACTTTATTTGCTTGGATAGTGATGCCTAGGATTCTTAGAAGGTTTCACACTTATGCTATGCAAAGTTCCGCTAAACTGCTTCCCGTTGGCTTCTCTAATGAAGACATTCCTTATGAGAAAAGCTTTTGGGGAGCTTTAGAGGATCCTGCTCGTTACTTGGTGACCTTCATTGCTTTTGCACAAATGTGAGTCTCTCTAGCTTTATTC
>Ga0041059_1003007_pt1 | contig 11941 bp, 10 predicted proteins | sample AraColnosormetaG_FD_56232 | JGI IMG/M metagenome (GOLD analysis project Ga0041059, IMG submission 56232) | Arabidopsis roots microbial communities from North Carolina, USA - Col MF nosort | ecosystem: Host-associated > Plants > Roots > Unclassified | place: USA: North Carolina | collected... | reverse complement strand
ATTTTAAATAGAATATATATATATATATATATATATATTGGTAAATTTACATAATTATTAATTTATAATATTGATGGGACCATATATTTATATAAGATTTTCAAAAAAAGTTATTATCTTATTAATTTATTAATTTGTATCAATTTTTACATTGGTCCCAACTTAGAACCGGAAGAATTTATTAATTTATAAAAGTTATTAATTTGTCGAGTATTAATTTATGGAGGTTATACTATACTTTATGAAATTGAAATCACAAATATAACGACTTTTCCCGTCAATTCAGTTTTAGGGATTAGAGACTGCAGGAGATGAGGTTTTTTCCCCACTATTTTGGTTTTGTGTACATAACAAAACACCACTATAACCACTTAAATTTTGTCAGTACAAACTCTTAGTTAAAATACCATATGAGAGATTATGAAGATCAACCTTACATAAGAATATTTTTTTTTATATTAGCCTAAAGAGAGATTACACACATAAACGATGAAAGTAGTAGAGTCGCTACATATACAAACACATGGCATATTTGATCAAAAGTTGACGAAGCTCTCTAAGCAGCTGGTGTCTCTATGACTCTCTCCATGTCTCATACCCTCATTACTATTTTAAAACGCCCTTTTTGAGAATCTAACACCAATAATTGTTTTGTATTCATACATTAACAAAAGGATGTTTTGCAATAACTTAAAAAGAAATAAGGAAAAATGAGAAAGATGACTCACTCATTCATTCACTCACTGTCTTCCTTTCTTAGTGCAGCAAGAAGGGCATTTGTATTGCTTGATGCTCTCTGCTTTGGCTGGTGTTATCTTCACACACTTCCCATGGTACCAACGTTCACACACATCACAACATATCCAGAACTCGTCGTTTGTGTAGTTTCCTCCACAACTTCCACAGAGTGTGTCTCCATGCTCATCGTCTTCATCTTCATAGCTCTCTTCCATTAGTTTCGGCGTGCTCTTTGTCTGCCCTTCAATTGATCTCTGCAACAATTCAATACCAACCAAAACACAACTAATTTATTAATATCAAACCCTTCTCTGTCTTTGAGAAGAAAATACTGTTTTGGGATGGTAAAGATTAGTAAAGAGTTCATTATGATACCTTTACGCCGTTTCTGGATTTGCTTCCGAGATCCATGCTTGGTTTACCGTCTTTGATGGGTTTCCTACCCGTCACTACTTCAAAGAGAGTTGGGAGATCGTTGATCAGACTAAATAGACGTTTCCTGCTCATTGAATGGAACATACATAATAAGTTCCTAGACCCAGTAGCATAATCTCAGAAGACTATCAAATAAGCTCATATACCCGCACATATGTAACTTATGAGCTTCATTACCAGCAAAAACATAGACTCTTATAGAACGTAAAGGAAATAAAACTTGAAGGATAACTGGATAAGTAACCTAGTGAATACCACGATATCATCAGCTCCGATAGAACAGATATGTATTGAATGTAGTAGCCATTTCTATATCCAAACGATGCACAAGTTCAAAAAACAGAAGGATTAGTGAAAAATGGTATGCATTTAAAGAAACTTAACCTAAGAAGGAAAGAAGCTCATTGACAAGTAGAGTTAAAGTGACAGAAAGAATCAGGAAACAAAAACAAAATAGTGATGACACAAGCTCATGAATCATGATACAGTCCATTGTCCAAAGACATATTTTTTCTCATCATTACCACCACAATCTAGCTAGCACAGTAAAACTATCTTCGACAATTTATAAAAGTCACTGAAACAAGCAAGAACAAAAGGCAAACGTACCTCTCATTGCGATTAAGACGAGCGCCGAAGTAAGAAGAAACAGAGAGTAACCAACAATCACTGTGGACAGCAACTAAAGAGAGCCAATCTTTACGCTGCATACCATCTCTAGCGAAATTGATTCCAAGAGCTGGCTCAGGTAGCTCCGGAGGCACTTCCTCAGCTGGAAGATTCACTTCCCATGTCCCATTCGGGTGTCCGTACAAACACAGATTCTCCATTTCTAAGACCACCCAATAAACAAAAAAAGGAACAAAATTTATCAAAAAGGGTATCTTTTTCTGAAACTTATCCATGGAAAAAACAAACACAGATCCGAAAAATAACCATGGAAAGAGCTCGTTTACCCGGATCGCATAAAGAGTAGAACTTGTCAACATCTAGTAAAAGAGAGGCAAGAACAACAACATGTAAAATTAGAAAGCTTAACATTTACGAGAAAATAGGAGAAAATGAGGATAGCGTCGTCGTCTAACCTACGGAGAGAGCTCGAAGAAAACCGGAGCGACGACCGCTAAAATCCTTGAAGATCTCTTCGACGGTGCGAGGGTTAGAAGACTCAGCGGCCATAGATGTAGTGACGGAAGAAGCAAAAAGAAAGAAAATTACAAGTATTGTTAGAGAAGACCTAAGTAGATAGATCAGTGGTGTTAGAGATGGATTGAGGTCTGCATCAATGGTTTCCAAAATCCGATGCGCACGGACAAGAGAGATAGAGAGAGACCAGAGTTTAAGACTTTAAGAGTAGTAGTAGTAAAGTAACTTCTGTTTTTGGTCTCTATTTTAAAATGGGCCTGGCCCATGGCCCATCGAGTTGAATTCTGATAAAACGACGTTTTCTCTCTGTATCTCTCTGTAAATGAGTAAAGAAGAAGCTGAAAGTGTGGCTTTAATGAGTATAGTTTGATCATCCTCTTCAGGCGTAGTAGTCTCGAAACACTTAGGTAGGGTTTTACAGAGGAAGAAGATGCCGAGGGAGATAATTACGCTTCAGGTTGGACAATGTGGGAACCAGATCGGTATGGAGTTCTGGAAACAGCTTTGCCTTGAGCACGGCATCAGCAAAGATGGTATTCTCGAGGACTTCGCTACTCAGGTCCTCTTTCTTCGAATTCGTTTCTATGCATCGATTAATTGAATTCCATGGTTGCTGGTTTGTTGTTGTTGTTCATAGAATTGTGGATTTGATTGATGAACTACTTGTATGTATGTAGGGAGGTGATAGAAAAGATGTGTTTTTTTACCAAGCGGATGACCAACACTATATACCAAGAGCTCTCCTCATTGATTTGGAGCCTAGAGTTATCAATGGTATTCAGAATGGTGAATACCGGAATCTCTACAATCATGAAAATATCTTCCTTTCTGACCATGGCGGTGGTGCTGGTAATAACTGGGCCAGTGGATATCACCAAGGGAAAGGTGTTGAAGAGGAAATCATGGACATGATTGATCGTGAAGCTGATGGAAGTGACAGTCTGGAGGGTTTTGTTCTTTGCCACTCTATTGCTGGAGGCACTGGCTCAGGTATTTTACTTTTTATTGCCAATCCCTATCTTCGTTTAGCTTATGTTTATTCACTGAATGACTTTTTTTTATGTATTTTCACATGAAGGAATGGGATCTTATTTGTTGGAGACTTTGAATGATCGTTATAGCAAGAAGTTGGTTCAGACATACAGTGTATTTCCCAATCAGATGGAAACGAGTGACGTTGTTGTCCAGCCCTACAACTCACTGTTGACGCTGAAGCGGCTTACGTTAAATGCTGATTGTGTTGTTGTTCTTGACAACACTGCATTGAACAGAATTGCTGTGGAGCGTCTACATTTGACTAATCCTACTTTTGCTCAGACCAATTCTTTGGTGTCAACTGTGATGTCTGCTAGCACAACAACGTTGCGTTATCCTGGATACATGAATAATGACTTGGTTGGCTTGCTTGCATCTTTGATCCCAACTCCAAGGTGTCACTTCCTCATGACTGGATATACACCGTTGACTGTTGAGCGCCAGGTTAGATATCTCAATCAGTTTTATAACTAATATCATCAAACCATTTTTATGGGAAGCTGCTGTTATCTGGAACATGACTTCTGAATGTTATGATTGACATTTTCATTGATTTCCTACTCTCTTATGTGAATTGTTCTTGGCAGGCAAATGTTATTCGTAAAACTACTGTGCTGGATGTTATGAGGAGACTTCTACAGGTGAGCTGTTTGCTTTCTCCAGTCTTTTTTCGAAAATTGAATTAGATTTTCTTCTAACATGATTGTATTCGCAGACAAAAAATATCATGGTTTCGTCTTATGCTAGAAACAAAGAAGCTAGTCAGGCAAAGTACATATCAATATTGAATATAATTCAAGGAGAAGTCGATCCCACTCAGGTACTTTTATGTACTAATTTTTTTGTTCGATATATTGAGGATGAATCGGTAATTCTTTCTTGTTGATGTTATCTGCTCTGTTGTCTCACTACTTGATATTAGGTGCATGAGAGTTTGCAGAGGATACGAGAAAGAAAGCTTGTCAATTTCATAGACTGGGGACCAGCAAGCATACAGGTTCTAACCGAATTGCGTCGTCAAATTAATTATTGCTTTTGGATTTACCATGGACTTGCATCACAATTTTTTCCATATCTTACTCTCAACAGGTTGCTCTTTCCAAGAAGTCCCCGTATGTTCAAACTTCCCATAGGGTAATCTTATATCACTCTATATATATCTGTCATGCACTCATGCTGAGAGTTGGTACTCCTTACAGTTAATGTCTAAGGCTGCAGTTCCTGCTTTAGTAGATACATCGAAGACTCTTAAGTTTGGTGGTGTATTTGATATTTCAGGTCAGTGGTCTTATGTTAGCAAGCCACACTAGTATCAGGCACCTTTTCAGCAGATGTTTGAGCCAATATGACAAATTGAGGAAGAAGCAAGCTTTTCTTGACAATTACCGAAAGTTTCCAATGTTTGCTGTAAGTTGACTGCTCAAATATATCGGCTGATGTTTAGTGCAACCCACCCTATTATTAGCATTGACAGTTAATGTTGAAATCATGAGAATCTACATGTTGATATGGACAGGACAATGATCTTTCAGAGTTTGATGAATCAAGGGACATAATTGAGAGTTTGGTAGACGAATATAAGGCCTGTGAGTCTCCAGATTACATCAAATGGGGAATGGAGGTATATAAGCTAAGCTTTTGCCATCTATAGTCACACACTAAAGGAAGAACTTATAATGATTATCGAATATATGTGACTCTCTCAGGACCCTGGACAGCTTATGACTGGTGAAGGCAATGCTTCAGGAGTTGCGGATCCTAAGTTAGCGTTCTGAACAAAAAATAAAAACTCAAGAGTAAGTCATATGATGTTTCACTTTTAACTGAGATTTTCAGGTCATGATAGGTTTTCTTTGGTAGGATCAGTAGTAGTAACGATAAAGAGTGTTGGCATTGTAAACCTTGAATAGTATTATGATGTGGATGAGTTTCAATCTATGAGATGAATGTGTTTTTTTTGGGTACTTTCTAAGATTAAGAGCACCTAAAAGTTGCATAGCAGGAATCTTGAATTGTATTAGTAACATATATTCTTGGAATCCTATGCATATTGAAGTTACACCAATGTAACATCGTGGACCCCTCCTACCTTAAAGTTTGTAGCTGCGAGAAAACAGGTTGTTCTAATAGTGCAGCAACAAAAACAACCTCGTTTTAACCTTGAGATGCATGCTTATTAGGTGAGTGAGTGCTAAAATATAAAAGATTTTCTTTTGGGTCGGCAATACAGGAATTTATTCATTGATGGATTTTATCTAATAGGGTTTTTAAAAAATATTAAAGAAAAAAGAAGGTTTTATCGTTATCTAACATCTCTTATGAATTTATTATCCTACATAAGTTGTCAATAAGAAGCCTTGTTTCCTTTTTCTTTCTGTATTTCAATATAAGATAAATTTCTGAAACCTGGAACAACAACATCTGCGATTGTTTCTGGGTATTCATTCTTTTCACAAAGTGTAAAGCTTTAATTTTCGATTTCGCGGAGCTCAAAGTTTCAAACTTTTCCATGTTTCTTGTTTCTTCTAGCTCTGTTCTGTGTACGTCGAAGCAACTTCCCTAGCACTTTCTCAATTATTTTAAGTTCCAATTCTCGATGACTGAGCTTAGCTCTCCGAATCTTGACTCCGCCTCGCAGAAGCCAAGAATCTCCACCGAAAACCCTCCTCCTCCTCCTCCTCACATAAGCATTGGTGTCACCACCGGTGACCCTGCTACGTCTCCGGCGAGAACCGTCAACCAAATCAAGAAAATAACGGTACTGCCACTAGTTTTCCTGATATTCTACGAGGTCTCAGGCGGTCCGTTTGGGATTGAGGATAGTGTGAAAGCAGCAGGACCATTGTTAGCCATTGTTGGATTCATCGTCTTCCCTTTTATATGGAGTATCCCTGAAGCACTCATCACTGCTGAGATGGGAACAATGTTCCCGGAGAACGGTGGTTACGTCGTGTGGGTCACTTTAGCTATGGGACCTTATTGGGGGTTTCAACAAGGTTGGGTTAAATGGCTAAGTGGCGTTATAGACAACGCTCTTTATCCGATTCTCTTCCTTGACTATCTCAAATCAGGAATCCCGATACTCGGTAGTGGGATCCCTCGAGTCGCTGCGATTCTGGTGTTGACTGTAGCCTTGACTTACTTGAACTACAGGGGTTTAAGCATTGTTGGTGTAGCAGCTGTTCTTCTCGGCGTTTTCTCCATCCTTCCGTTTGTGGTGATGTCTTTCATGTCGATTCCAAAGCTTAAACCTTCGAGATGGCTTGTGGTTAGCAAGAAGATGAAAGGTGTTAACTGGAGCTTGTATCTCAATACACTCTTCTGGAATCTCAACTATTGGGATTCAGTTAGTACGCTTACGGGTGAAGTTGAAAACCCGAGTAAAACATTACCAAGAGCTCTGTTTTATGCTCTGCTTCTTGTTGTGTTTTCTTACATCTTCCCGGTTTTGACCGGGACAGGAGCTATAGCTCTTGATCAGAAGCTATGGACTGACGGGTATTTCGCTGATATCGGTAAAGTTATAGGAGGAGTTTGGTTGGGATGGTGGATTCAAGCTGCAGCTGCGACATCTAACATGGGAATGTTTTTGGCTGAAATGAGCAGTGATTCTTTTCAGCTACTTGGAATGGCTGAGAGGGGGATGCTTCCCGAGGTCTTTGCCAAGAGATCGCGCTACAGAACTCCATGGGTCGGGATACTGTTCTCGGCCTCTGGTGTGATTATCTTGTCATGGTTAAGCTTTCAAGAGATTGTGGCTGCAGAGAATCTGTTATACTGTTTTGGAATGGTTTTGGAATTTATTACGTTTGTGAGGTTAAGGATGAAATATCCAGCTGCCTCAAGACCGTTCAAGATACCTGTAGGGGTTTTGGGATCAGTCCTCATGTGCATTCCTCCAACAGTACTGATCGGTGTCATCATGGCATTTACTAACCTGAAAGTTGCGCTGGTGAGCCTTGCAGCTATAGTGATTGGGCTTGTGTTGCAACCTTGTCTTAAGCAAGTGGAGAAAAAGGGATGGCTCAAGTTCTCAACAAGTTCTCACCTACCAAACCTGATGGAGTAAAGACCACCGAAGATGGTGATGCTTTTGGTTTTACTTTTGATCTTACAGGTAATGATCATTGCTTCTGGATTTTGGATCAGAACTTAAAAGCTTATTCTATGCCTTACTAGATGAAGACTTTTCTTTTCAATGGATTTTGGATTTCTTTGATTTTTCATTATACAGTAACTTACACCGCATGGGAGACATTTCTGATCATAGAAAAAGGACAAAATTACTTGCTATATTTCGCCATCTTACACAATCCTCTTAGAGTTTTAGTCGATTCATTGACAACAAGGGATAGTCTACGTACAAGAAAGAAAAGGAAACAACAACAACAAAACAAGAAGAAGAAACAGTGAACACACAAGCTTATGTTAGTATGTTACAGATAGTATATATAATTTTTTTCGTCTATCCAAAATTCTCCTAATTAATAACACTAATGTTTATGACTTATGAGTCTATCACTTAACACTAATTACGTTTTTAACCCTTTGTAACCCTAATTGGCTCCTGCTTCATGTTGTATATAACTGCTCTCAGAAACCTAAGTCGTCACTCCCTCTCCCTTGGTTCTTTCTTCCTCTTGAAAGCTAGAAAGAAGAAAATGGAAGAAGCTCTTAGCGAAGCTCTTAGCAGCTTTGACTTCGATGAACTTGTAGCTTCGCTTGCTGATGCCATCGCAGCAACATCGACTCCCAAGCCTTTGGTGGAATTTTCACTACATGCTTTGATGGCTGAATTGTTTAAGAGAACTAAAACCTTACCCAAAGCTGAAGTCAGCAGGACATTCTTCAGAGCTGTTTCCATTGGCTTGCTGAGAGGTAACATTAGGAAAGATCAACTGGAGAGAACTTGTGATGCTGGTAAAGCAATTATCAAAAGAGTTGCTGCAATTCTAGGGATTGAAATCAGAGACAAGGGTCAAAGAAAGCTTGTTCTAACAAACAAAACTGTGACTTTCTCAAGAATGATAGCTATTTTCCCTCACTGGGCTAGCCAGCTAATGGTCTCTAAGGAGAGCCTTTTTGTCAACAGGTTTGCTTCTTTCAATGATGCCAATAGATTTCCTGCTCAAACTCATAAGCTTCCTATTGCTATGCTTCACTCTGGATTTGCTGGTCTGATTCCAAGAGAAAGTGATGATATGGAATTCATAGACCTTATTTGCATGTGTCACTCTGCTTTCATGGCTGAGTTCTCTCTTCTGATTACTCCTCAAGAACAGAGAAGTTTTCATGCATTGTACGAGAATCAGAAAAGATATACCGAGGCTGCTCGTGGATCTGGATTCAATTCTGATGAAAATAGGATCGTTTATCTTTTGAGATTTGGGTTGTTGTCTTCTGATAGTCTTGATAAGATGTTGAAAGTTGCTGCAAGGGTTTCAACTTTGAGTGCAAGGCAAGAAGAAGCAAGTGTTACAAGAGACAGCTTTACGATCGTTGAAGATCGGGTCAAGATCGTAAATGATGATGCAAAGTGGGATGAGCTATTGAAAAAAGCCAAGAGAATAGTTGATGCTTCAAGTTCAATGAGGTCTCAGGTTGCTGCTGTTGACTCCTTAGATGGAGTTTGATTTAGTGCTTTATTGAGCTTCTTTCTTTTGTTTCGTTTGATCTGTTCTTAAGTATAGACTTTCTAGTCTTTCTTTTAAGTTTCTTTAGCTATTGCCATTTCCTTGCTGAGAGGTAACATAAGGAAAGATCAATTGGAGAGAACTAGTGATAAAGCAACTCTCAAAAGAGTTACTGCAACTCTTGGGATTGTAATCAGAGACAAGGGTCAAAAAAAGATTGTTCTAACTAACAAAACTGTGACCATTGATCCATTTTATGTTTGTAGAATGAGAAGAGGCAACATTATACCCATGGAGGATTTCTTGGCACTTGCTCCATCTCCTCACCTCCACACAATCTATTCAGCTTCTTGACCAGGGCCTCTTCATCAGATTCGTCTTCACACCCGAAATACCTTTCCTGTCAATACATTTGCAGCTGAAATTGTAAGAAAATGTGTTTTATAACTTTTAAGCTGAAGAACAAACGGACAAAGCATAACATCAACTCACAGGATAAGAAAAAGCTTCAGAAGTAACTTTGAGGAGGACTAAAGGCTCATTGTGTACTCCATGCATCTTTGTAGAGGGAGTAAAAGTGGCTTTTTGATCATTAAATAAGACACAACCCATTTGAGATTAAATAAGAAGGAACAATTTGCATGTAGAGATTTCAGCGAACAAATACAATTCTCTAGATATAAACAAATGCATAGGATATACTTAAAAGAAATGAGATTATTTATATCACAATAATTACCATCTTCAAACTTGGTTATCACCCATTCTCTCAAATTAGATAAAAAGTTGTTATAAAATTGAAGCTATGTATCCCATAAGCAAAAGAAGACGAAGCTGTGATTTTCCGGTTAATCAGCAGAATCTGAGTTAAAACCGAAAAGAAAACAGTTTAACAAGAAAGAATTTATCTTCTCTCATATCAGAGGAGTTTGCGTTTAACAACAAGATGCATCATCACAAGTCACAAGATACATCAAAAGATACATGAGACTTCATATACTTAGTAGATAACCCTAACTTAATTAGGAAAATCAAGCAGAGACAAACACATCCACCGATCTCCGCCTCTCGAGGAAAGAGAACGCCACCAACCCCCTGAATCGAAATCTTACCGTCGGTGTAAATGTCAGGATCGTACAAACACCCTGACCAGACACCGTCACCAAACTTAATAGAACGTTGAGTTTCCCTAGCCGAAAGCATATGTGGGAAGTAAAATGTATCAAACTTTATCATCCCAGATCTTCTAACACAAGCATAAAAACTCTTCTCAGTCTGATACTCAGGGATAATGTGGTAATACCAAATTTGTTTCTCACTCAGCTGATCCATCGTGAATCTCGCTATAGCTTCGTCGTCCGGAGCAAGAACCGTTGTCGAATGATGCTTTTTCTATGCAAAATCAAAATATTGTTTTAGTGAGCTAGGGCACAAATTAACTCATCAGCATCATCATATTTATGAGAACACTAAAATAAGAGGTTTTAAGCACGAAATGACTACTTTTCTAATTAATTATATTTGAAAAAGTGACTAATTTTTAACTTATTTCATTTTAAATCTCTAGCTATTTTTAGTTATATATTAGATAAGAAAATAAAAGAGAAATGAGAATGAAAAAAATATACATTTACACTAAAAATTCGCATAACCAAAGGATAAACTAGGGAGGGATTATTGGTTTATTGATTTATAAGGAATTGAAAATCCAAACAAAAATCATTTGTTATTCAATCATTGATTTTAAAATTCTAATTAAAAATCATGTGTTATTGATTCGATGATTTATAAAATACTAGTTAAATCCTTTGTTATTCGTTTAGTCATTTGTTTTTGGATTTGAGAATCCAAATTATGTTTTAAATGGAATTGAATGGATTTGAAAGAGAAAAATATAAGGATTCAAATTCATGGGTAAACACATGTTATTTCAAAATCTATATATTTTGATTTCATAATTAATAGAGATTTTCAAATTCTATATAGATTTACAAATCAATAAACCAAAAACACCCCTAACATTAGTAAAATGAATCATAAAATTGTACCATTGCTCCTGCACTGGTAGACATGATACAGTTTCGACTTTTTGAGTCATAATGCATTCCAAATTTTAACAATGATTGACAACACTAACTTATGGTGACAACCACCAAACTAAAGTTAGTAATAGATTACATGAAAAGTCCCCATATATCATTATTTGACTACAGCTTTCTTCGAAATTCATTTCAACTTTAGTGGACATTTATTCTTTTTTGAATAAAATGTTAAATTATATTTAAAAGAAAATAATTTTTTTACATCAATAGTTGATGCTTCAACTTCAATGAGGTCTCAGTTGCTGCCGTTGGTTGACTCAGATGGAGTTTGATTTAATGATTTTGCTCCCTTTAACCTCTTTTTCGTTTCATCTGTTTTTAAGTTTAGACCTTCTTTATTAACTCGTTTCTTTAACTAGATTAATGTTAATGTTCTTACACAATGGAGAGGGAGGATTGTTATCCCATTCCATGGTCTTTGGTGGTTGTCACATTTTCCTCATTTAGATCCTTTTTGAGGCCCTAGATCACATATCTAAAACAGAAACAGACAAATTCTAAAGGGATAGTTTTATACAGATATATATCATGAAAAAGAAAGAACAAGTACAACAGTTTTTCCAAGCTGTTTTGCTGTCTCAAAATATCAAAAAAACAAAACAAACTGATAATCTTTCTAATCTCCCCTTTGAAATATTTTTGGTGACTATCATTGACTAAACCAAAAAGAAAGACCAAATGTCTCGAAGCTAACTGTGTTGTCACTGACCAATATCAGGCTAAAAGCTTGAGAAGGAACAACTCTCAAAACCAGTTAGATTCGAGGGTATCTTCTAGACTTTTGTCTTTGTTCTTCGACTTCATTCATCCAATCTGAAAGCCACAAGAGTCCCTTATAGCCATAGTATGAAA
>Ga0041059_1003006_pt1 | contig 11960 bp, 4 predicted proteins | sample AraColnosormetaG_FD_56232 | JGI IMG/M metagenome (GOLD analysis project Ga0041059, IMG submission 56232) | Arabidopsis roots microbial communities from North Carolina, USA - Col MF nosort | ecosystem: Host-associated > Plants > Roots > Unclassified | place: USA: North Carolina | collected 2013-09-02 | reverse complement strand
TATATTATCTTTGCGATTTTTATCCAAATCTTCCAAAGCTTAGTTTTTTTTTTTTTTCAATTTCTCTCTTGCGTTTTCGATTTTATTACAAGAACTTTGTTTTGGGCTTCATCCATCGTTCAAGGTTCGTTGAAAACTATGAAGAAAGTTGAGTTTTTTATGCTCCTTCTCTGCTTCATCGCAGCGTCATCTCTAGTGGTAAGACTTAATAATCAAAAGCTCGAATTTTTAATGTTCTTCCAATCATTGAAATATAATCCGAGATTAAAGTTTTTAAATTTGATCTTGATTGGTGTGTAAAGTCTGCTGATCCACCAACATGTCCTGCTGATTTGGGAGGCAAGTGTAGTGATTCTGATGACTGGCAAGGTGATTTCTTCCCTGAAATCCCCAAGATTAAGTATGAGGTAAACAATGGTGATGTTTCTCTTTAAAACTGTTGGTTTAAGTTGGAAACTTTAGTGGATTTGTTGTTTGCATGTGTAGATGAATTGGTTGTTGATGAATTTTTTCAGGGACCTTCGAGTAAGAACCCACTTGCTTACAGGTGGTATAACGCTGAAGAAGAGATTCTTGGGAAGAAAATGAAGGTACTTTTATTTTCTTGTTTGTATTTTCTTGCAACAATTTTTGAGTTATGTTTTTATGGATTTGAAGAAACGTGTGGGATGTTTGTTTGTTGTCCTGAATTTTTTGAACAGGATTGGTTTAGATTCAGTGTTGCGTTTTGGCATACTTTCCGTGGGACTGGAGGTGATCCATTTGGTGCTGCTACTAAGTATTGGCCTTGGGAAGATGGTACTAACTCTGTGTCTATGGCTAAGAGAAGAAGTAAGTCCAGATTGTGTTTTTATGTTAGTTTCTCTTCGTTATCGAGTTACTGTGATTTGAGTTACTGATTGTTGTTTAATGCAGTGAGAGCTAACTTTGAGTTCTTGAAGAAACTTGGAGTTGATTGGTGGTGTTTTCATGACAGAGACATAGCACCTGATGGCACTACACTTGAGGTAACTCGAGCTTCTGAACTTACACCATTTTGCTTTACATTGAAACTACAATCTGCTTTATTGCCTGGTGTTATAAACCATTTTGGTCCTGATATTTCCTTTGCAGCTTGCTGTTTCTTGTGGTACTTGATAACTTTGTTTTGCTCTTGTTGGCCCAATGTTAACTTGTTTCAGTCATAAAGAAAGCGCCTGTAACCTGTTTATACTTAATCTGCAGGAATCTAACAAAAACTTGGATGAAGTTATCGAACTCGCCAAAGAACTCCAAAAGGTGATTCAGTTTGTTAATTTTCCAGTTCTTATTACACATTGGATTTTGGAAGATACTTCTTGTAGTTAATCAATTCTCCAATACAGACTCATGTATGCCATTTTATAATTGAATCTTTTTATCACTGAAACAGTACTATCTTGTTACCATTCCTTAGTTTGATGTGCTAAGAAAAAAAGGTTCTTCGTTTTCTTCAAATGCAGGGGAGCAAAATCAAACCATTGTGGGGAACAGCTCAGCTTTTCTTGCATCCTCGTTATATGCACGGAGGAGCGACCAGCTCTGAAGTTGGAGTGTATGCTTACGCTGCTGCTCAGGTGAAGAAAGCCATGGAGGTAACACATTACTTAGGTGGTGAAAACTACGTTTTTTGGGGTGGTCGTGAAGGTTATCAGACACTCTTGAACACTGATATGGGAAGAGAGCTTGATCATCTAGCCAGGTTCTTTGAAGCTGCTGTTGCTTACAAGAAGAAGATTGGATTCAAAGGTAAGTCTACTGCTTCTTTTTCTTGTCCTGTATTCAGTCTTATGGGAGTTATTGCACAATAATCTTCTTTTTATCAGGCACGCTTTTAATCGAGCCCAAGCCTCAAGAACCCACCAAGCACCAGTATGACTGGGATGCTGCAACAGCTGCCAATTTCTTGAGGAAATATGGTCTTATTGATGAGTTTAAGCTCAACATTGAGTGTAACCATGCCACGCTCTCTGGTCACACTTGTCATCACGAGCTTGAAACTGCAAGAATTAATGGTTTACTTGGCAACATTGATGCAAACACTGGCGATGCTCAAACTGGTAATTTTTCAATTTCAGCTCTCTTGATTGTTAACACCTCCTAACCAGATTCTGATTGAACAAAGTTCTCTCATTCTCTTAACAGGATGGGATACAGATCAGTTTCTTACAGATGTTGGAGAAGCAACCATGGTTATGATGAGTGTCATCAAAAATGTATGTAATATTAAAGAAACTCGCTATTTTTGGGAATTTCATTGTAAATTTTTGAATGTAAGCTCATAAGAGCTTCTGTTTTTCACATATGAAACAGGGTGGGATTGCTCCAGGCGGCTTCAACTTTGACGCTAAACTGTAAGAGCGATTCTTGATTCACAATGTTTTACTGTTTCATACAAAATTAAACCGAGAAAGAAGCTTATAATGTTTGGTTGATTAAACAGGCGAAGAGAGAGTACAGACGTGGAAGACTTATTCATTGCTCATATTAGTGGAATGGATACAATGGCTCGTGGACTGAGAAATGCAGTCAAAATCTTGGAGGTTAGTTAAGATATGAATAGATAAGTTTTATAAAAGAACCAAAGAGTGTAGCTTTAACTTGGTTTCGGTGTGGTAAAGGAGGGAAGTCTAAGTGAATTGGTACGCAAGCGATATGCAACTTGGGACTCTGAGCTTGGGAAGCAAATAGAAGAAGGAAAAGCTGATTTTGAGTATCTTGAGAAGAAAGCTAAAGAGTTTGGAGAACCAAAGGTTTCTTCTGCTAAACAGGTACAAGTTTCTTGCTATTAATTCTGGTTTTGTTTCGTTAAACACGAAAAACACACAATGATCGATGTCTTTTGAAACGAAATCTGCAGGAACTCGCTGAGATGATTTTCCAATCTGCAATGTAAGAAGAAGAACAAGAAGGCTTTTTATGTTTATTAAAAGTATCGTCTTTTTTAGTTTCCCTCGCATCTTTGAGAAGTTTGAAAACCAAAACATTGGAAAATAAGATGATTAGAGAGGTTGGTTTCATTATTTCAGTTGATGTACTATGGTTTCACACTCTAATTACTTTAAATTGAATAACAAAAAACTGTTTAGGCCTTTACTTTGATTCAGTTACGGTTTTTGTGACAAAGACCAATGAGCAATTCCGATCTATTTCTTCACTCGACTATAGTAAAGTTTGTAGGAGGTTTTATACGAGAAAGTTTAAAACAGCGATATACATATATACAATCAAAATTCTTCTTACCTTATGAAAATTTGAAAAGCAATATATGATTTTCACATTAAGCTTTGAGTTTTGAGTTTGAAAACGTTGATTCTTAAAAATGGTCTAACATCAATAAAAACTTTATCCAATTCATTTCGTTTCGTTAGTTATGATTTCAGAATTTTCTGTTGAGATTTAAAGGAAACTCAAAGTCCTAATTTGACAAATTTCTCGACAAAATCTTTGATAGTATTTGATAAGAAAGGTTTGAAAACTAGGGAAACATAGCCTATCTACTTGATGTATCTATGAAATAGTTGTGATGACTTTGTTAATTTCGTATTTGCGACGACCGTGATGTATTACAATAATTGAGTCTTCTATGATGTTGAACCTAATTACTATCCGTCGATGGTTCTAGAAAATTTCTTTATTTGTTGTTGAATGAATTAATTTTTATATATTTTATTCGAAAAAAGGTCGGCAAAAAGTAGTAAGTCTTTTCTTTTGTCGAATTGTGGCCGAAAGTAGAAAGTCTCGTGAAAGCTCACATTATGAATTTATGATAAATAATGAGGAACTTATTAATAACATTAATATATATCCTATGATTCTTACTCTGTTTTCATTTATGTGACTGTGTTTCAGACTAGCATAACAGTTGATTAACGGTTTCAAAGCAGAAAATTTTGAGCTGGGTTGATATTTACATATATACTAATTAGAAAACGTTTAACAGCTAATTTCATAAAATAAGTAGCATTTCGTTTATAATTGTTTTCAAAAATGTTAATGCGTTAATTTTTTTTTTTTTTGATAAAGAAATGCGTTAATTATTGATAAATGTTTTCAATAATAATATGAAACACAGGGCTATACATTCACTAAAATGTGGTTTGTTTCATAAAATTATTTATTATAAACTTTGATTTCAAAGTTTTCGTAGACATTTCATCAAAAATCATAGATTGTTACGAAAAGAATAATGAAGATGGTTATTACAAATTGTCTTTTTCAGCAACGTTCACATAGTACTCTCACCTAACAGCATACAACTTGATAATCTTTTCATTTTTTGTCATGTGACCAAAATTTTCATACGTTTAATTAACGGCAAAGCTCTCGGCTGTTTGTTTTTTCTCTTTTTTAAAATTTCTCAATACATTTTTCTAGATCCATGTTAACCTTTTAATATTTTTATATATCTTCCCCATCTGCCATTTGATCTTGTAGATTTTTAAGAAAATTTAGAATATGTTTCCGAATTATCGACCTCTGGTAATTTCTTAAATGTTTACATTACATACTGAGTACTCTTATTTTGTTCTACATTATAAATCATATTTTTCGAGCCTACATTATGATTAAATAAAGACACTATAATACAAAACATTAAACTATAAACTTCACTTTGTAACTCTAAATTTGCATACCTTTTGTAAACGGGATAAAAAAAATTGTTGCAGACCAAAATTTCATGGATGGCGGAGAAAAAAGCTAGTGTAAATAAATTTATATTAATGTCTTTAAATATCTGTTTTCCAAAAGGAAAAACATAATCTTCATAAAAATTTCTATCTTTTTAATGGATAATGTAGGGAGATTTTACGAGTATCCACTAAATCCATTCTATAGTCTGAAGAAATGTTATTTTAGTAGTTTAACATTTCACGTCCATTTCCTTTGGGTTATGATCTACTCATCTACATAATTCGTCAATATTTTATTGTTGACGCCAATGGGATGATGGAGGACGACAGATTTAGAATGAGAAGAAAAAGAAACATTAGTTGAAAATGAATATATTACTCAATAATGCGTTTTCGGACTAATAATCTAATACCACGACCTTCCAAGTATCACACGTGCTACTCGAAATCAGAAGATGCTTACACGTATACGAGTGTTTGCTGGATTGGCAAAGATCAGATCACCCACTTTCCTTTGAGGGAAAGTATTACCTTTTAAGAAGATTGAATTTACAAATTATTGCTTCGCTCAATCTCATAATAGCTAGTTAAACAATGTATCGTGTTGTGAATGATTAGGTCAACGTTCAATGTACAGTCTCTGGCTGTTTCCATTTCGGTCGTGGCTTAAATATAGAGCTAGATGATAAGTGTAATGAAATACATATTATTACGTAAGTTAAATAAAATTTTTTACCGTTGATAAATAATCAGGCATGTTTATAATAAGTACTATAATACTTTGCCTAACTAACTCTATCTATCCTCGATTTTATAGAACTCGCTTTTACTTTTGATAATAATTGAGCGTGAGGACCGCTACGAGGAAATTTATTTCGGCCGGACCACGCTACAGTCAAAACTTCGAAGCTAACAATCATTCATAGCAAAATGGGCTCATTTCATTCATTCGTACTTAAAAAGTTTGAAAAAGACCTCTATATACGTTGTTCGTTGATCCATTTTAGCAGTTCACTTTCTCATATGATCACATGGCATGCTCATCATATTATTTATCAACGATACATTCTTTCTTTATATTAATATTGGCTAGCTTAAAACTTATAATACTTGTTGAGAGTTACATATTAGTTATCCTAGAGAAACAACTCACCAAATGTGCCTTTGGATTATACATTCTCTTTATCTATTTTATACATTTTTCGAAATTGGAATTATTATGGAGACATTAGACATATATGAATATTTTGAGTTATACTTATTTTATATTTTTTATAAGTAGAGTTACACTTATTTAACAGGTTAGCATTACGAGTTCAAAAAGAAGAATTTAGTTTTGCTGAAATAAAAGCTTGTGTTTATGTCTTTAATAGCTCGCACACCACCTAAATGGGATTTAAACTTAGCCATACAACGATGATAACACTTACAAAAGATCATTTATATATACGAGACGGATCCCGCCAGTAGTATCGGGAGGAACGCGAGAACTGTTTATGACATTGCGACCTACACTTGTTTAAACATCAGATAACATATGATTAATAGTCTAAACTCAACGGTTTATTGAAACAGTTAGTGAAATAGGCCGAATTTAACGTGAAAAATACGTAACAGAACGTTGATTAATAGTTATATATATGTGGCCGACGCAAAGCATGACGTTTTCTGCACGAGCTGTCACGCAAGGTGACGACGTTTTTAATCAAAGTGTTTAGGGACTATAAACGTATAAATTAATCTGTTCGATGTTAATAGTTCTGATGCCAAGATGCGGTTCGGTTTTCTAAACCGGATCGAAAGTGATAATTTTTAAAAACTTAAACCCTAACTGGCTAACTCTTTCACTGACGACATACATAACACATTTCACTGACTAAACTTATTTTGATTAGTGTAATAAAAGAGTAAAGAACTCCAGTATTGGCGTATTGCTTACACTGATTCTGTCATCTCCACATTATTTATGTCAAGCGGATATGTTGGGTTCCTATTATTTCCCTTTTATCTAGTTTATAAAACTGTTATGTTATTATTGTTATGATGTACTATATAACATCCTCGTTTGCGGTCTCAAAAAAAAAAAAGACAACATCCTCGATTGTGGTGGAATCTGTTCCGATATATTATTGGTTAATTTTTGATTGAGGCGAACTAATTATGTAATAAGTACTCTTCTTTTCTAAACTTTGAATCATATATAGTCAAATATTGAAAATAATAAAAAAGAAGATACAGAAAATTTATTCGCACATGATTTTAAAATTGACGATAAAATCTTGAGATGGGGTCAAAATACAGTGCATTTTAGTGCCCAAAACAGCAAAACAATTTTGCGTGGATCTCATGTCGGAAGATAACAATAAAGATAAATATCATTGGCTATGTAATATATATAGATAGAACTGTGATATAAAAATCTATCGCAATATTTCTATTGTACAAATATGTTTCCTCTAACTCTTTCGTATACGTGGATAGATAAGGATTTTGATAGTGTTGCCTTATATCTTTTCTTTTCACTCTCTTTTTAAGTACCAACCGTTGCGTTTACTTTGTTCTTCCTTTTGGAACTAGACCCTAGGTCAAACGGGCCTGTGTAAATTTTTGGATTATACAGTTTTTAGCCGGTAAACGAAAAAGAATGTATTTTACTACCTAAGAAGAACATATCAGAAAGCAAACATTATAAAAGAAAATATCGTATAAGTATACTTCATCATTTAAGATTATTGATTAGTAAAATATATATCAGAAAGCAAACATTATATCAGAAAGCAAACATTAGAAAGATTTAATATTTTGAGAGAAAAGATAAATTATAAGGTATGATCTTATGAGAATTGAATCTCGAACACGTTGCTTTATAACACACTACAAAATGTATATTTTTATTGATAATATATTACCGAATCTTCATTACTAAAACCGCAAAAAGAAATCTTAAGTAAAGCTATACCTTATGATTTCTCGAAGTCAAAGTTTCTGTAATTAGAAAGAAAAATCAAATTTGCTTTCATGCCGAACTGTAGATAAAGATTTCTAAATCATGCCGACCATACTGTCCATTTTTTCAATATTATTTAAAATTCCATGAATATCCATCCTCAAAGGGCCCTGTCTAGAATACGATACAACTAGTATATAATAAGTCTACAACTACGTAACGGAGTTATCATTCTAAAAGATAATACATATTTGACAAAATAAATAGAAAATTAAAGTTTTTAAAAAAATATTTGTAAAATTTATGAACATAGTGGTCATTTGGTCGAGAAAGAAGATTTTTTTTTTCTTTTAAGATGAAAAAATTGTATGGGTCATTAATATCATCTTATTATTTAAAGATGTACAAGCTTTAGCTTATCTCATTTAAGGATGTACAAGTTATATGCATACACACGCAAAAATAAAAATAAATCAAAGTTTAATATTTAGTTTGGTGAGAAGAATTTGAGTCATTGACATAATAAATTTTGAAATCATGTTTGAAAAGGAGACTATAAGCTAGTATCGGTCCCTAGACGAAATGATGCCTCAAGAACATACGAAGTTTATTAATTAAACTTTATTTCTATTCATTAACAAATAAAACAGCCAAAACAAAACTAATTCAATACCGACATGATAGATAAAATCCATTCAAAACCTCAAACAAATTTGTTTTGGAGTTAACAGAAATAAAATATTTTGAATTTGTAGATACTCCTACATGAAAGAAAAATGAATTACGATATCAAGGACCAGCCTAATTATTTTATTTTGTTAGCCTAATTTTCATTTCTACAAAACATATCTCCATCACGATTTTATTAAAACAAATCCCATAATTCGATTTTATTATGTGGATGTCATGTTTACACGTGTCATATTACAATTCGTTAAAATACAGTGTCTCTTCTCTGTCCGACTGGGCATGACAGATCATCCAAGCAAATCAAATACCCAACTCTCACACGTTCTCAAACAAAAACTTCAAAGAGAGAGAGAGAGAGAGTTTTGTGAACTCAAGAAAATAAAAAAAGTTATAGTTAATGGGATTCGGCTTAGAGAGTATCAAATCAATCTCCGGCGGATGGGGCGCGGCGGCGCGTTCCTGTGACGCTTGTAAATCAGTTACCGCCGCCGTGTTCTGTCGAGTTGACTCAGCTTTCTTATGCATAGCATGTGACACAAGAATCCATTCCTTCACTCGCCACGAGCGCGTGTGGGTTTGTGAAGTTTGTGAACAAGCTCCCGCCGCCGTCACTTGCAAAGCCGACGCCGCCGCTCTTTGCGTCAGTTGTGATGCCGATATTCACTCTGCTAATCCTCTCGCTAGCCGTCACGAACGTGTCCCCGTCGAAACTTTCTTCGACTCAGCCGAAACCGCCGTCGCCAAAATCTCAGCTTCTTCGACTTTTGGTATCCTTGGCTCATCCACCACCGTTGATTTAACCGCTGTTCCGGTTATGGCTGATGATCTCGGTTTATGTCCGTGGTTACTTCCTAATGATTTCAACGAACCGGCTAAAATCGAAATCGGAACTGAAAACATGAAAGGTTCTTCTGACTTTATGTTTTCTGATTTCGATCGGCTTATTGATTTCGAGTTTCCGAATTCGTTCAATCATCATCAAAACAACGCCGGAGGAGATAGTCTTGTTCCGGTTCAGACGAAAACAGAGCCTCTCCCGTTAACTAACAATGATCATTGCTTCGATATTGATTTCTGCAGATCAAAGCTCTCTGCTTTCACTTACCCTTCTCAATCAGTCAGCCACAGTGTAATTTCCCTCCGTCAAAATCAAATCTTTTATCATAAAATTTGCTTAAATTCAGTAAAAAACTAATCTTTGAATTTTGTGATTTTCAGGTTTCGACTTCTTCTATTGAATACGGTGTAGTTCCTGACGGAAACACAAACAACTCTGTTAACCGGAGCACGATCACTAGCTCGACGACTGGTGGTGATCATCAAGCGAGCTCTATGGATAGAGAAGCTAGGGTTTTGAGGTACAGAGAGAAGAGAAAGAACAGGAAATTTGAGAAGACGATTCGTTACGCTTCGAGGAAAGCTTATGCAGAGTCACGGCCAAGGATCAAAGGCCGGTTTGCGAAAAGAACAGAGACAGAAAACGACGACATTTTCCTTAGTCATGTTTATGCTTCAGCAGCACACGCACAGTACGGTGTCGTACCAACGTTCTGATTCGAATCTACGGTGGATAAACAATCAACCTGAAGACTTCATATCTTCCACCGTTGATTTACAGTCGGTGTATAATAAGTATAGTGAGTCTTACCGTAGACAAACATCTTATCCTCTTTACCGTTTTAATTACTTTTTTTTTACGCGCTCTCACTGCCACTGTAACTCTTTTTTTTTTTNTTCCTATATATGTATGCTTATTTTTATTTAGAAAATGTTATGAAATCATATAATTTGGTAATTATAGTTTCTATTGGCTGATGTTGTCTTGTCGCTAATCATATAATTTGGTAATTCTAATCTCTATTGGCTGATGTTGTCTTGTCACTAGTTTTGTTGATGCAGATTAGGTGGAGTTTTGGCTTGGTAATTGTTACGTAGCATAAATTATAACGAAAGCACAAACTATATGACATTTAATACTAATAGGGGGAGATTTTTAGGTCACTATAACTTACACAAAAGTATTTTTCTGAGATTTATCTAATCAATCTAGCTCATGCATTTTTAATATTTGTATCCCATGCACGAGAAGCATCGGATTTTTGTTTTTTTTGTTACATGTAGTTGTGAGTTTTTTTTTTTATGTTTGAAATCATGAAAAAATAGTCATACGTATGTGTAAACTATCTCTCTAATCTACCGTTGAAAGCTTTTTATTTGTTGTTTTCTTTGTTCCGAAAATACTTATTGTATTACTGAAAAGTTTTTTGATTCGTTAAGGCATATATGTATATTCCAGATCCAAAATCTCTGGAACTTTCGCAGAGTTAGTGAAAATAGTTGCTTTTCCGGAAATCGATCGTAGGAAAAGAAGGGAAGGTTGCAATTAATGGTTTTGTCCGAAACTTCATTAACTTTGCCTTTTGGGTAGCTGTAGAGCCAATCTTATCTCTCTGCAAGAACGTGATTATTGTCAGATAAAGTCAAAGTCCATTTCAACTGTGATATTTTGTCGTTAGTGATCGGTGATTTATGGTATCACTATCTCGTATTATCTAATAGCCTTTACACAATCTCGGACCTAAGTTAACTATATTCATTCAAGGAGGCTAAGAATGAGCCAGAGTATTTTCTTCATTTTAGATGTTTACACTGATCTACCACAATTGAAATCATAGTAGCTAGGAAAACTTGAATCCTATCTCTTATATTTCAGAGTATATATTTGAACCACTAAACTATTCTAAACCTTCGACTGTTAGATGATCCACTGATAAAATATGCACGTAATAACCTTGTTATGTTTTTCTAATAAATCATCTACTCGTAAGTTACCTTATAGTTTACTTAAAAGTTATATCGTAGTGTCTTTGCAACTACTATAGGACTTGCATACGTATGATATAACAAAGTATGTTAAAGACATATCAATTTGTTAATACATACACATAATCTTCTAAACTCACGCAGCAGTCTCTTCAAATTCATACCACCTCTAGCTATAATCTCGTTAACATTTTTTTAGAATGTAGCTACTTTTTATGAAATGTATATACAGTATTGTGAATATATAACTCATGATCAATACTTTGGATTGAGATATAGTTGAATGAGACTTCTGCCGTCCAAGTGGGTTTAGAGACCTTGATACAAGGGGCAATTTAGGCAGGATATTTTTTTGGAAGGTAAGCTTGAGATTTGCAAATAGTGGCTACGAATGCTTTGGGGCCACATATATACAATCATAATAACGTTAATAATAGCGCATTAAAGAAAAGTTTTGACAATACATAGAACTAAAGTTTGATTTATTAAACAAAAAAAAAACAAAGAATTAAAAGTTGGATGTTGAGTGTCACGAATAAATTGGGTAAATGTGGTGTTTTTCCCCCAATTAACCTTTGATTAAGCTTGTTAGGTGATTTCCACCAAACTCATTGTCTATTATGCATTAATCATACGATTATTATTCTTTATAAATGATTATCAGTCTAATTGATTTCAATTTATTTTGTAAAGACATTTCCAAGTTTACATGACAACGTGTATAACTCGTGTGCGAATGTATGTTCCTTGGACTTATATTAAATTAAAATCATGTATTAGATGCAGCATGCATGGGTTGACACACTTCAAAATACTTATACGTCCAACTTTTTTTTTTTTTTTTTTAA
>Ga0041059_1003005_pt1 | contig 11961 bp, 8 predicted proteins | sample AraColnosormetaG_FD_56232 | JGI IMG/M metagenome (GOLD analysis project Ga0041059, IMG submission 56232) | Arabidopsis roots microbial communities from North Carolina, USA - Col MF nosort | ecosystem: Host-associated > Plants > Roots > Unclassified | place: USA: North Carolina | collected 2013-09-02 | reverse complement strand
TAATGTAAAATTATATTTTTTCAAAAGATAACGTTTTTATAACAAATGCGATAAAATTTGAGTTTGAGAAAGAAAATGAAATTTGAGAGATCAAAAACTATTAACTTCTTTGGTGGTTTTTTTATTGACATCGTGTAAACAATAAAAGGTCCATTTTTAGTATTTTACTTAAGGTTGTTTGTCAAAATACTTGAGACGGCCTCGAAGATTAATCTGATCTACAAACCTAAAATACGAAAAAAAAACAAATGTTAACGGGATATTTTTGACTTCATCAAAAAGTTGCGATAACAGTTGAACATAAGTACATAACATTATGGATTTAGATAAAATGTAAAATCAGTAGATACCGTAGCCCACGAAGCAAGGGGTTTTCGTCACATGACTATTTAAAGCATTTGGTTATTTCCATGCAATCCATAAATACAACAGTAATGATGAGTGTCATCATAACCATAATCATTAATAGTACTTAGTTCTAGTACTAATAATCGAACGCAAGCATTTAAGATATAGAACTCTGGAGTTCCCAAAACAAGAAAATTACAGCCGAACAGCCATGTGCATTATAGTATTTCTCAGAGAAATGCCCTCTTAATTATGTTATTGACTTATTCTACACTGAAAAAAATCATAAAAAAACTAATTTTAGGAATGAGCTCAACTCACTATTGAATGTAGTAAACACGTGACCACATATATTTCAAATGTAGAAAAGCATATAACTGTTCTCTTACCTTTTAATTAGTCTTCTTTTGGATCAAGTTGGATTGGTTTGGTGGGTCGTCAGGTTTGGATTTAAACCGGATGGTACTGGATTCCAACGTACGAACTGGAACAAGACTAAAAAGATGGGTATAATGTTGCAAATATAAGGCATGTTAATTGGTGTGTGTCACTATACAAAGACAATAGTTAATGTAGTTATTGATAAAACTAAATAATCTGCATGTGTGACCATATCGTGGTCTATACTTAGTATAAGTAGCTATTTAATCGTGTTGTTCTATACTAAACTCAAGAACAACTTTGGAACACGGCACGGTGAGCCTCCGAACACGGTCTCTCAACTCGTTGAATGGCTAGATACAAATCAGAAACCAGTTGTCATCGATCCGACTCAAGGGAGATAGGAGATACGATGGCGCCCTCCAAGCTTGGTTCAAGTCTATAAGTTAATCACTTAGAGTGTGATCATTTTTTCATATTTCTTTTAAGCTCAGACTCTTAAATTCACGTTGCATTCGACGTAAAAACGTTATGTTTTTTTTTTGGAATATAAATTAACGTTATTTTCAAAGAAAAAAAAAACAACTTTGGAAGAACTCACAAGTCGCAACCTTAATTTCAAAAGAAAACATTTGTATTAAAGCATTAAACCAAATCACGGCAGGAAATTAGTGAATTTACTTGTGTATTTATTTACTTATCGAATTATTCAACCTGTTTTTTATTTTATTTTTTAATTTAAAAAAGCACGCATGCACATGTATAGCGACACCTAAATGACAAAGTGTAACCCCCGACTGTACTGCTAATGTCCCATTCCCACGTTTTTTTTGGTTTGTGGGCTACACTCTCATCCGATGGTTGATGCGTTATTCTAAAAAGACTTGTTTAATAACCATACAAATTACCATGAGTTTTTTTTTTTGTATTTTGTTTTCAACTCACACATTACCAAAAGTTACTATGGGGTAGGTCATCAATCATGAAATTGTTCCATCTCAAAAAAGCTTAGTTGTGGGGTTCTGAAATGATGCATTTTGTTTGTGAGGGCCCAAAAAAATAAATGCATTTTTTGTAACATAAATACTCAAATCAATTCTTTTAAACCTCTTGAAATACATCACCATATTTACAAAATCGGAGTTTTACACGAAGTACTTTTGTTTTTTAGTTTTTTTTGGATCAAACTGAAAGAGGTACTTTTAGTTTGTTTCCCTATTTAATTTCTTCTTTAGTGGGTAGAGTATCATTATTTTGGACATTTATATAACGGAAACGGTTACATCATTTCGTACGTTAGAATTTAAAACCATGCACATTCATTAGATTTGACCTGTAAAAATTTCAAAACTTTGATTCCACGGTATATATTGATATAAGGTCGCCATTTCCCTATGGCGTGTTAAGAAAGAAAATAGGGCCCCTATGGATCATATTCTGATCGTTTCCCCAACCATCATCATTAAATAGTTCTGATTTTGTCTTTTTGTTGAATGTTGATGATCCTCGAACTGAATTACAAAGGGAAATGAAGAGAAAAGCTAATATCGAGGATAGAAAAAGTTGGTGATTTTTGGTTTGATATTCTGTCTTAGTCAGAAGTCATTAAATGCTCAGATCAAAATGTCTTAACATGTTAAATATATCGCTAAATTCAAAATTTGACCATTTTGATTCAGCAATTAGAATGTGTCGAGGTCATCTGGAGCAATCTGGATATGACTCATCTTCGTGTTTTCATGGGCTTTATATTTACGTCGTATGTACCTCATCTCCTAGTTTATTTTGTCGTTGACACTTAATGGGTTTTCATTGGGCTGGCTGGATTTGTGCTAAATCCAATACCAACAATTTTTCCCTAGTTATTGGAGGGAGCTAGTATATTCGGAGAACTAATCATTACTGTACCACAATTATGTCACATCAAAGATTTGAATCTTGTGTTTCCATGGCACACCTTCTTTGGGATGTGTTTACAAGATGTTTTTTCACTCCACATTGGATTAACTGCAAGGAAAAATTGTGTTAAGATAGAACAATTAATAGTGTTCCCATAATCATATCCAGTTCGAACAATGCTGAGACCTCATCAACTACGTGGTAGGACCGTATAGAGAATTTTTAGTGCTTATTAGAGAGACATTTCAAAATTTTAACTTGGAGAAAAAAACAAAGAAATTTCAAAAGTAAACTTGACATCATCACATGTCTACGCTTCTGTCTCCCCCACTTGACATGGTCCTCAGGACAGTCTCCCACTTGACATGGTCCTGAGGCTTCTTGTCTCTCTTTCTCTCTCTGTATCTCACTAATTCATTTACTCTGCTTCTCTCAACACAAACCAAACTAAGAAGACACATTTTTCATGAACCGAACTAATCATGTATCATCTTCCCACTTCTTGTCTAGTTATATTCTTCCTCCTCTCCTTATTTCACCCTCTTCCTTGTGATTCAAGTAATCAAGGACTTGGCTGGTGTGAGACTTTGTTTCAGTGCGGAAACATCACCGCTGGTTTCCCCTTCTCGGGTGGGAATCGTCATAAAGAATGCGGTCATCCATCGCTGGAGCTTCACTGCAACAAAAACAACATCACCTCTTTATTCATCTCAAACCAAAAGTACTCTGTTCTCCGTATAGATCAAACATCTAACACTCTTACACTTGCCAAACAGAACCTTCTAGGTTCTTTTTGCTCCTCTGTATTCACAAACACAACCTTGCCTCCCGAAACTTTCGAGCTTTCACGGACCTACAAGAGCGTCACTATATTCTACCAATGCTCCTCTGTGCTTCCTAACCTTTCTAGCTATACATGTCCTGAGATAGGTCCCATCTCAGTGTCTGAAAGCCCTGAAAAATATCCTGAGAGCTGTCGTTCCAGTTTCACCGTGAAGGTTCCCACGAGTTTCGATACAAAAGAGAAAGAGTTGAATGTGACCAATTTGGAAAGTGTTTTAAGAAAAGGATTTGAGGTGACGGTGGTGATCAATGAGAATACATGTCAGGAATGTTTATCCTCTCTTGGAAGATGTCATGTCTTCAACGAAAACTTAACACCAGGAGTTAAATGTCGTCCACCAAGTGGTAAGTTTCATACACTTATAGACATAAATTACTTACTAATGAGCTTAAGAGAAAAGGTGAGGACAAGGGATAAGCTTAACTTAGCATTACTCTTTTTCCTCTACTACTTTGTTTTCTTGCTTTTGACTTGTTCCACACCATACTTTTCAATGTGTGTAGACTCTGAGGGTTCTTGTGGATATAATCAGACCTCAAGTACGTTCCTCTGCTATTGTAAGGATCCGTATAGCCTATCATGCAGTTCGGGCAGTAAGATTTCTTTCATCGGTTCATTTACAGACACTCTCTTTAGTTTCATGATTTCGGTTTCACAGTTTCTGTGTTCATTCAGCGCTAACTGTTTTTCTTTTTTTTTTGCGCCATTTTATCGATACAGAATCTAATATTAGATGGATAATAGGTACCGTTAACCTTTCCTCTCTGAGTTTATTGTTCTTTAATCTTTGGTTTTATGCTGACAAATTTTACTTGTTTAATGGTTATACAGGTGGTGTGTTGATCTTGATACTCATAGGTTAGTTTTTTTTGCCTCGAGACTATTCAAAATGTTTTTTTTTATATTCTTAGATTATATATACAAAGTTACTAACCAAACATTTTCTCTGTTTTTCTGCATTGCTTTTTAGTATCAGGTATTATTGTTTCCTTGGTGTTTCTTTGCCTATGTTGCCGAGCCAAGATTGTCAGAAAGAAAAAATCATCAGATGCTCTTGAAGTCCCTCCTAGACCTATTAAAGAATCACCAACACTTTCAGAGGATATTAAAGCACGGACTTGATCTAAGAAGCCGCCGTGGAACTTTTGAATTGTGTTCTTGTATACTGATACTTGTTCTCTATTTGTTATGCAAATAATATTTACAGACATTAACTTTATAGGATCATTTCTCTAGAGTCTAGAGTATGACTTTCAAGACAATATTTTTTCACAAACTTGAAGATTCCTATTTTCAATCTCGGAGATGCTTGAACTTTCCTCAGTAATCCAAGAAGATTCAAGAAGAGGTCCTACATGAATTTGCTGCAAAACAGGTCTAGGTGGAACTTCAAGAGCATCCAAACTTCCTTCCATCATCTCTACAACTTTGTTCATCGGTGGACGATCTGATGGGGAAGACTGAATACACCACAAACCCACCAATGTCATCTTCTTTGCTATCTCCTCTTCCTCGCTGCTGATTCCAATCTCGATATGCTCAAGATCCCCATTGTCTGCCTTCTCAAGATCCTTATATATCCATTCTGGAAAGTACATTGAACTTCCGTTCGCAGAGTTTTGACCAAATCGTTCTTTCTTCCTTGCACCTATCATTTCGAAGACCAACATTCCGTAGCTATACACATCTGACTTGTGAGAAACACTCCCATAAACTCGAGAGATCATCTCTGGTGCAATGTATCCTATTGTACCTCTTGTATCCATCAATGACATGACACTCTCTTTCTTCTCGCATAGTTTAGCAAGTCCGAAATCAGAAACTTTCGGGGAAAGATTATCATCCAACAAAACGTTTTGAGGTTTAATGTCGAAATGCACAATCCTCGTTTTGCAGCCATAATGCAAGTACTCTAGACCACGAGCAACGCCTAGCGCGATCCCATACAGTGCCGTCAAGTCCAAAATCACTGAAGTCTTTTCCGAGATGAACTTATCGAGTGACCCATTCTCCAAAAATTCATATATAATAGCTCTTCTTGAACCTTCAGAGCAGAATCCAAGAAGAGAAACAATGTTGACATGAGATGTTTGGCTCATGCTAGAAACTTCATTTATAAAGTCTTCGCTATTATTACCCTTTGATTCTTTCAAGACCTTCACCGCAACCATACGGCCATCACAAAGAGTTCCTCTATAAACTATTCCAAACCCGCCTCTCCCAACCACTTCCGCAAATGACTTTGTCATTCTCTTTACTTGTGCATAAGTATAATGTTTGAGTGGAATAAGGGCCTTTAGCTTCTCTTGTCTCCGATCATCTGATGTTTTTCTATTCCGGAAAATTCGGACTTTGCAACAAGGGCACAATAATACAAGGAAAGCAATGAAACCTCCTATTGTACACAAAGCTGTCAAAAATAAAACAGAGAAACTCTGTTTTATTAGTAACTTTATTTGATTGAGCAAAAAGAAATATCTCTAGTTATTTAACTTACCTACGAAAATGCCGATGATAATAGCCACTGTAGAACAAATAAATAAGTAAAATTAGTCAGCATAAAATTTTGAAACGAACAAAGATTTGCTCCGAAGATTAAATCAGTTACTCCAAGAAAGGTTAAGTACCTATTCGATTCCCGATAATATCTGCAACAATCAAATGGTACCAAAAACAAAGTCAGTTAGAAATGAAAACAGAACTTTGTCCTTTGAAATTAAACTTAATAAGATGGAAGAGAACTTACCATCTAGGTTTATATCGCATTGGTTATCTTGCGGCCCATCTTTACAATAACATACAAACAAACTTGAGTTCTGATTATATCCACAAGAACCGCCAGACAAAACACACATAGAACAATTTGAGTTATCTTGAAGCTCAAAACCATGTTCAAGAGCCATCTTTAGATTGTTTGAATTTGGATTTGTCTGAAGTGTGTTTAACGCCGGTCCAGACGCAGGAACACTGACTTTTCTTTTGCACATTTCTCTTAAGTTGTTTAAAACTCCTCTAAACCTGTCAAGTAAAGGAGATGAGAGGTTTCTCGTTACATAGTAACTTCTTCCCTCATCACAACCAAGCTCTCCAAAGTAGCTACTAGGAAAAGGAGAAGTAGCAGATGAATTAAGTTGGCAGTCGTAATATAATGTTAGCAACTCTGTGTCAGCACTGAATTGAAGGACTGTTTCGATGAGAGGCTCATCATTTAGTGGGTTTGGGGGACAAAGATCGTTGAGATAGTCTGATCTGGCAAGTCTTTTGTTAGAAGAGTCATAACTCATATTTAAGATTCTGAAATTCACGGAGGCTATGTTAAGCTCTGCGAATCCTCCGCTACAGTCAAGCTTGAAGTCAGGGTGGCCACAATATTCTCGACCAGGTATCCAAAAGGGGTAATAGAGATTTCTCTGATTGCCGCAGCTAAACCGTTCACTACAGCGGCGCCTAAGCTCATCAGCTGAAACATAAAACAAAAATGGGATCACAAAGAGCATCATTTGACTTTAAGACAGAGAATTCGTCAACAACAGAGATAGCTTGATCATTTTGTTATACTCTTGTTTTGTTTCCTTGGAGGCCACTCAATAGGATTAGGTGAGAAACTTACCGCTAGGTTGATGTTGTGGTACGCAAGTAACTCCACCAGAAAGTGAGGTTACGTTGCAGCATATCTGTGTGGTACTGTTGAAACCACAGATTCCACGACTGGATGAACATTCTTGACACGGTATCTCATCGATCACCAGCTTCACTTCAAAACCTTTTCTTAGAGCACTTTCCAAATGGGTCAGATTCATCTCTTTCTCCTCTGGAACAAAACTAGTTGGAACGTTAACTTTGAAACTGTCTTGGCAGGAATTTTGGTAATCAAGGCTTTGAGACATAGAGAAAAGACCTAGATCAGGACATGTATAACTTGAGCGGTAAGATAGCTTTGGATCACAGTTATATAAAACGGTGAGGCTCTTATAAGTTGGGAATAGCTTAAAGATTTCGCGGGGGAAAGTTGGGGTATTGAATTCAGCGGAACAAAAAGAACCTAGAAGGTCTGTTCTAGCAAGTCTAAGAGTATTAGATGTTTGATCTATATGAAAAACGTTGTACTCATGGTTTGAGATGTTTAGAGAGGTGATGTTATTGAGGCAGCGAAGCTCCAGCAACGGATGACCGCAAGGTTTGGCACGATTCCCACCCCAGAAGGGAAAACCAGCAGTGTTGTTACCACACTGAAACAGAGCCTCACACCACCCTAGGTCTTCTTTACTTAGGGCCCAAGGAAGAGGGTGGAATAAGAATAAGAGGAAGAACAAGACCAGACAAGAAGTAGGCATATAGGACATGATTTGTGAACAGTGTGTCTCCTGCGTTTGGTTTGTGTTGAGCGGAGAGGAGCAATTGACTTTAGATAGAGAGCGTGAGAGAGAGAAGCATAGAGACAGGTGACATATACAAAAATACGAAGATCTTACTTTGATCACATTACTTTACCAGTAACAATGAAATAAAACAATTTTATTGGGAAGGAAAACTAATTTTATTTCAAATAGTAAATGCCAAGTGGATCATTAAAATGAGATCCAAACTCTTATTTATTTTTATTTTGTCAACTATCAAAACTCATCTCGTAGCTAACAAATAGTGTTTTAAATATTTTAAACAAGCAAACGTACAAAATACCCGTACTCAAAAATTCGAATCAAACTAAATTAGAAATATCTGATACGAACTGGTCTTAGAGGCCAGTATTACGGGCACCGAAACTTTTTGATCCAAACGGGTACTTAAAAAAAAAAATCTAATTAACCCATTTTTATCTAGTTTCGGGTACTTAGTTTACTTTTTGAGTACTTTAAATTCGTTTGGAAATTTTTTTTTGTACTGGAATATTTTGAGTAATTCATATATTTTTGGGTAGTTTGGATTTTGTTTACCGGGTTTAGAAACAATTCGAATAATTCAACTGTATTTTATTTATTTGAAATATAATGTTAAATTAAATCTAAAAGAAAAAAACAGTTTAACATCAAATACATAAGTTTTCCAAAGTCAATGGAAATCAAATAATTTTTTTGCAGAAAATAAAAATATTATTATTTAAAATAATAAATGTCAAGTGGATCCCTATAATGTGTTGTTTTTTTTTGTCAACGGTCAAAACCATTGTCGTAAGTCGTAACTAACAAATTAATGTGAATAGAACAAGCAACATTGTCGTAACTAATAAATTGATGTTAAAGAATTTAGAACAAGCAAAATTATCATGAATTGAACAAAATTTTCAACATTCTAGAAATTGATTTCTTAATTGTAAATTTAGATGTACTAATTAAATGTGACAATAATTAGCTGATATTTCAAAGAAAAAAAATATTTTAAGAAAAAACAAATGCCAAATAGACCAATGGGGTAAAATAAAAACTTTCTTTTACCCAAAAGTTAATAACTCAAATGTTTAGACTTTAGAATATACAAAAGCACTATCAAGCGTTAAACAAGTAACTCACCAGACTTTAACTTAGATGTACTAGTTACATGTGACAACAATTAGATGATGACATTTCTTGTGGGAACACATATTTTTTAAGAGAAAATGTCAAGTGTACCATGTGAGATCAAAGCCTCTCGTTTACCCAACAAATTAATGCTTCAGATATTTTATATTTAGAACATGCAAAAGCACAAGTATTAAAATAATAAGTCAACATTCAGAAACTTATTTCATTAATGTGGATTGATTTAATGAAGTAATTAATTACATATAAATATACTCATAGTTACATGATAGTTTGGAGAAACTATATTTTAATTTAGGAAACAAAATGCAAGTGGACCGATTGGGTGATATTAAAACCCTTATTTTTATCCAACAAAATAATGCTTCACTGATGACGAATCACTACTAAACCAGAGGAGTGTTTTCTTATTCTAAACTTTGTGTTCTTCTAAAAAAAATAAAAAATAAAGAACTCGTCATAGAGCTCATAACCGATTCGTACTCAAACCAGAGCTTGTTTCTAGAAACACTATTGGTCATAATATTGGAGACATCCTCAGTAATCAGTACAATGTCATCCGGTTTTATCATGACTGTAGATATACGTGTCTTGTTTGGTCTAATTTTCAAGAAAATAAGAACAAAAATGTTTCCTTTTTATTTTGCTCTATTCTATTTTTAAACCATCATCTTATTGTCATCCGAAAGACTAAACTAGAACAAAGAGAAGGAACAAATTCCTCAGTGCCACCAATGCTGCAACAGTTCACTGGAGTCAGAGACATGAGTCTCAAAACGTTTCTCGAACATAACTTCTTACCAGTTGTAGCTCTTGTCGACATCCCTCGGTTGGTTCCTGCACCTAAAAATTTACACGTTTTGAAATACATTTTAATTTTCATTCTAAGAAATGTATCAATTATAATTATTTCTTAACATTATTTATATTAGTTTAATGTTGTTACTGAATTATTAAATAAGAAACCCGTTTGGTAACACATCCTAATCTAGTATAATTGAAAGTGTGAACCTAAGTCTTTGACTGAACAAATTATTGACTTTTCCAATCTCCTATATTCTCTTTTGTCATCTTTAGAATAACGAAGACAAACAGATTTAGGAGATAAGAGATAGTATGGTAAAGCTTTATTGGCAAATCCCTCTCATTCCCACTGAAGACTTAACTCCACAATTTACTAAAACCAAAATCTAAAGAAAATAATTGAGAAACACCATTTTTAGGGTCAACTAATATAGACGTGATAAAAAAAAAGACTCCAAATCTCTCTGTATCTGTCACTATCATTCCTTGACTTAGGGTGCTCCTTTCCGATATCTCTCTCTTTTTGCTACATCTCACCACAAGACACATTGTTCATAGATCAAACCGATCATGTACTATCTCCCCAGTTCTTGTTTGGTCTTGTTCCTCTTCTTCTCTTTATTTTACCATCTTCCTTGTGCTTCAAGTAAACAAACACTTGGATGGTGCGAATCTCAGTTTCAGTGTGGAAACATCACTGCCGGTTTTCCCTTCTGGGGAGGGAATCGTCCCGAAGTTTGCGGTCATCCATTGCTGGAGCTTCACTGCCTTGATAACATCACCTCTTTAACCATCTCAGACCATTTGTACCATGTTCTTAGTATAAATCATACATATAACACTCTAAGAGTTGCCAGAACAGACTTTTTACAGTCCATTTGCCTCTCTCCATTCCCATTCGCCAACGCGACTTTGCCACCAGAAATATTCGATATTTTGCCAACCTACAAGAGCGTCACACTCTACCGTTGCTACCCTGTTATTCCTGACCTTGCAAGGTACGGATGTCCTGCGATAGGTTCGGTCTCAGTGTCTGACAACCTTGAAAATCCTGTTAGCTGCGAAGCCCGTTTCACCGTGAACATTCCTACGAGTTTCGTTCCAAACGAGAAAAGGTTGAATATAACAAGTTTGGTAAGGGATGTAAGAAATGGATTTGAGGTGAGGTTGAGAATCGATGAAAATTCGTGTCAAGAATGTTCATCTTCTCATAAATATTGCGGCTTTACCGGAACCTTACCATTAGAAACTAAATGCCGGCCACTCAATCTACCAACTCGTAAGTATCTTAATCCTTTCATATCCATTTTCTTTAACAACTTTATACTGAAATGAAACTGAAAATCATTATTGTAGGCTTGTCTTCTGAAGCGAAAATAGGTGTTTTACCTTCTCCTATTCTTTCAAATAAACTTAATTTGGTTATGAATACTGTTTTTGATCTTTTTAACCAAACAATTTTGTGGTTTCAGCTACAATAGCAGGTGTTTCTCTACTTCCATTCTTGGTCTTAACATTGGTTGTCCATATTATCCGAAAGCAAAAAACTTCAAATGATAAGGGTCAACAAGACCTCAAGGAACATATTCCAAAACCAAGAATCAAAGCACTTATTCAACTGAAGCAATATAGCTACGAACAAGTGAAGAGAATTACAAACTCATTCGCAGAAGTGGTGGGGCGAGGCGGATTCGGAATTGTCTATAGGGGAACCCTTTCTGATGGCCGTATGGTTGCAGTGAAGGTTTTGAAAGACTTAAAAGGTAATAATGGTGAAGACTTTATCAATGAAGTTGCAAGCATGAGCCAAACTTCACATGTCAACATTGTTACCCTCCTAGGATTCTGCTCTGAAGGTTACAAGAGAGCAATTATTTACGAATTTATGGAAAACGGGTCTCTTGATAAGTTCATCTCAAGCAAGAAGTCATCAACTATGGACTGGAGGGAACTATATGGGATCGCGTTAGGCGTTGCTCGTGGTCTAGAGTACTTACACCATGGTTGCAGAACAAGGATTGTACATTTCGACATAAAACCACAGAATGTACTCTTAGATGACAATCTTTCCCCGAAAGTATCAGACTTTGGCCTTGCTAAGCTATGCGAGAGGAAAGAAAGTATCTTGTCACTAATGGACACAAGAGGAACGATAGGGTACATTGCACC
>Ga0041059_1003004_pt1 | contig 11967 bp, 6 predicted proteins | sample AraColnosormetaG_FD_56232 | JGI IMG/M metagenome (GOLD analysis project Ga0041059, IMG submission 56232) | Arabidopsis roots microbial communities from North Carolina, USA - Col MF nosort | ecosystem: Host-associated > Plants > Roots > Unclassified | place: USA: North Carolina | collected 2013-09-02 | reverse complement strand
GTATATTGTTGACCAAAAAAAAAAAAAAAGGTTCCAGTATTCAAGTAGTACTCTGTAGTAGAATAACGGGATTAACCCTAAATTAATTGCTCTTTGTTCCAAGAAAATAAACTTCAGTAATAATTTGGTAGCTACATTGAACATAAATAATTCTCATCAGTTAATTTTTAAGCTTCTCCACCTGAAGAACTTCAATAAACTAATGAGCCATCAATGTTAAACTTACATCATCGTTTAAACTTTAAATGTTTCATCAGCAAATTTTTGTTTCACATATATACTAAACCACTATTTTTAGTGTGCAACTTGTTTCAAGTCCAACGGATGATTGGACTTGAGCATATTGATATACTACAAAGCTATTCTACATATATTAATTTGAAATGTGATTCTCTAAAGCGATAATAATTCATAATTTCATATATGTACTAACAGACTAAACTGACAAGAGAGGATCTTGGTCCTCCATGATAGAAAAATGTTGTTTTGACTACTATATATCAATGATTCGGACTATTAAAATATTAATCTAAGATCATATAACCAATGTTTAGTAGTCCACTAATTCAAATTCATCATATAAATTAAAATTCAGACCAAGGAATCTTCCTTCGAGGGTCAAAGATTTTTCCATCTGTGATAATTAATCATAGCACAATTTATTTATTTACATATTCACATGTAACACCACTATGACAATGTCACTAGGTACCTTATATATTAAATCACTATTTTATTCTCTTGGAAATAAATATCCATAATTTTTACCTTACTTTTTGATTCTGGTGCAGTAGTATGTTCGAGACATGAATTGCGAGATTATAGTTTATATGATGTATAAGAGAATAGTATATAGACTCTTAACCCAAAACTCTCTGACTAATTATGTCATTTAAAACGTACACAGTGCAAAGATCCGACTTATGATTACTCAACTTCATGGTAAATCCAATCATTACACTACAATACATTGCTAATATATATGATTTAATTCGATTCGTCTGCATATTAAAACTAAATGGGAAAAATATTCATCTCTTCCTTCTCAAACAGAGGCTTTAATTTCACCAGTAGGAATTTGTCATGTATTGCATTTGCAACTGAGGCTGAGACTGAGACTGACATTCCACTAAGTTCACACAAGCTTCTTCTTCCTCATGCAGCCCATCCAAATTCTGCCATAATGTTAAAAAATAAGTAAATAATTATCAGTTATTTACTTAATCTCAATTTAAATACAATTTATTATACTTGTATAAAAAGATGAAAAAGTAAGGTTTGTAATTTAGGAATCAACTTGAATTTTACTTACCCAAAGGTCGTCGTCGTTTTCTTGTCTAGTGAAAGAAGAAGCAATCTTGGGGTTCTCAAACACTTCGTCGTTTCTTGCAAATCTGCCACGTACTCTTGGTCTGTTGTCCGCCAACGTTTTCCGGCATGCATACTTCAATTTTTGCATTTAATATATAAGAAAATTATAACGGTGCAAACCAAAATTACAAATGTAAAGTTGTAATTTGTATAAAATTGTAAAACAATTATTTAATTAATTGAATATGTGCATATAATTTGAGTTTTGTTCTTTTTTTCTTTTATACAACGGGGAATAATAACCAAGCAAAAATTCAAGTTAATTTCCAAAGTCTCTGAAATAGTTTGATTTATATTCCAGTTTCTTTAAAAGAACATGTAATTCAGTTCTATTTCTGGTTTAATTGTTATTTTGACCAATTAATATAGAGAAAATTAGATATTTTTTTCGTTTGATTGAGAAAAAAATAAACTTGTTAAACCGAAATTAAATTCATTTAGAATTTTATATTGCTAATAGTTAAAACTAGTTATTAAATAGTAGTTATTTAACTTATTATTACCTTAATGGTTTTGGTGAAGTTTCTCTGTGTTCGTTTAGCTCTATACTTAGAAATCTTCTCTTTACGTTCTTCGGAACTGTAACGCCCCACCCTCAAGCTTTGTTCATCGCCGGAAAACACCGTCGTTGGTGAACTCTCCGCCGCCAAAGGACTCGAGTATGATCTCTGTCCCGTAAAATCCCTTCCTAAATTCTAAAAAAATTCCAAAATATTAGTTTTTGTGTGAAATCACAGAGGAAAACAGAGGATATTATAGCTAAAGTACCTGCAAATCTCCGGTGCTGTAAACTCGTCGCATGTGATCGGAGAAGAAGGAATCTTCCGGCGAGTTTAACAAATTCTGATTCTGAAAATTCGAGGAATCTTCCATGAATGGAGCATCAAAGGGAGAGTTAAACAAGAGCTGCTCTGTTTTGACAGTGTCGAAGTTTTCGAAACCGGAGAAGTTGGGGAAACTGTTTGTGTGTGTGAGAGTTAAGGTCTGGAGCTGAGAGATTGGAGGAGAAGAAGAGAGGATATGATGAGTCGTCGGAGTAAAACTTTCAAAGAAACTAAGAGATTGATGATCATCCATTGAAGGATTGAGATAAGGATTGTTGCAGTAGAGATCTGTTGTTGTTGTTGTGTCGGAGGAAAACATATCAGGATCAGTACTGTGGCAGATTGAGGAAGAAGATGAAGACCCATCAAAGATATAAAGATCAGAATCCATGCCCTTTTTATTTTGGTAACACAAACTCAAGATTCTCAATGAAGAAGAAGAGAGATAAACAAGTGAATCTTTTGGGGTTATGTTCTGTCTTTTTTTACTGTCTCTGCAATTGAATTGAGCAAATGAAACGGTTACAGAGAAAACACAAGTGACACTCGTGATCTTTGTTTTTTTGAAAACCACCAGAATCCAAAATTGGCAAAAAGAAAACTGTTTTTTCTTAATGTAAATTTGGACCTTTTACCCAAAAAAGTGTGATTTTTTTTTTTGTTTCTCTCTTTTTCTTCACAGTTCTTGTTTCAGAACCAAGGCATGACAGGTCCAGTTTATTTGGTCTGGTGGGCTATGTTTATATAGCAGACAATTAGTGGGTTTAACAAATGTACCCTCGTATTTTATTTATGTTATGAATTTCTCCATATACATTTAATTTACACATTTTTGTCTATGTTTGTAAATAATTTATTGTAGTAATTTTCTCTCTGGTGTTTTTATATCTTAAAGTCTAAACCCACTAGGGTATTTTGCATGACATAAGCTAAAGGTAAGAATTGACAAACCTTTTATACTCATTTGCTATTGAAATAGAAACAAATCGAATTTAGCGTGTGATTCGTAGAGCCATTGACGACAGTGGACTTTTGTTTGAAAAAGGAGAAATTGAAATTTGGTGTCAATGTAACGGATCTGACTTTGAAAAAGTAAAATTTACATGCGGTAATTGGTGACGGTAAAAACTTATTTTGTAATTTTTTTTTTTTGTCGGCAAAATATTTTGTAATATTACCAACATTTGCAAAAAATTTAGAATGCAGAGATAGAAAAACTCTTTCTTCGACTTCAAACTCTCATTAAATCCGTAGAGGAATAGTTATTTTCTAGAAACCATCGAAATTGTTACCAAACCCTCATTTGATTAATGCGTTCAACATTTTGAAAATCTTTTTATTTGTGCATTAATGTGATTTTTATTTTTGATCTTACTAATTATATAAATTTAAAATTTATTATATAATTCCGGCATTCCCCAAGGTCATATTTTAACCAATCAGAACCCGAGGATATTAAATTTGTTGGTCCCGACAATTAAAGAAAAAGTTGTGGGTCAAACTGGTCCTAAATAATAGTCAAACTTCTCATTTTTTCTAAGAAACTGATTTGATAAAAAAAAATATCTTCGTTGAAGTGAGGGTGACGAGAAGTTTCTGCTTTCATCAATTAAAGGTTTACGCGTGAAGCAGATCATCAGGTTCTTATAGATTTTGTAACCGATTTTGATTTATTGCTTTTGCTCTGTATAGTCACTGATTTAGGGTTTTTCGAATCTGAACTTCTTCTTTTTTGAGTTTCCAAAGCAATGGCGGCGTCGCAAGATAAGTTGGATAAGATGAAACTTAGGCAAGATTACCGGAATTTATGGCACTCCGATCTCATGGGCACCGTCACCGCCGACACTCCCTGTAAATCTCAGTCTCTTTTGTTTTTGTTTTTATGTCTCTTAACTTCATTGTTTTTTCTATTGAAGAACTGATTTTTGTTTTTTTCGGGAATTATGAACTTACTTTTTGCAGATTGCTGCATCTCGTGTCTGTGGTAAGTTGTTGTTGATCTATTTGCTTTTAGGGTTTCGTTGTATCTGAGATTGTTTTTAGGCTTATTTTTGCTTGATTCAATTTTGAGTCTGTATTCATGGTTTTGGTTACATATTTGATTTGTTATACATTTTGAATGTAGTGGACCTTGTGTGTCATACATGCTTCGGAGAAGAGCACTTTACAATGACATGTCAAGGTATGTAATTTCTAAACTATTTTGAGAATATTAGTCTGATTTTTTTCTTTGCTAAGATATTGCGCGTCACAGGTATACTTGCTGTGCTGGATATATGCCCTGTAGTGGAAGGTGTGGAGAAAGCAAATGTCCTCAACTTTGCCTTGCCACTGAGGTGAGACTTCGATTATTTCTGATTTTTTTGGTGAATGTAACATTAGTTTTAACATCAGTGAATGACACTCGTTTTGTTTGTGTAAACTTATTGAAATGGAAAGTGGAACATGAAACAGTTTATGATTTGGATATTTTCTTTTTCTCGTAGTTGTGTCACTGTGTCTTTCTGGGACATCTGTTCAAATCTTATATAATGTGATTCCGTCATCTTTCCTAGTTTCCTCTGCTCTATATTAGAATTCCGTTGCTCAACTTATTTGACTTAGGAGATCACATTATTTACCGATGAGTGTGATGTTCTTGATATTTTGGCATTTAAAACCTGCTTGCAATAATTCAATAGATCTCTTCATGATTCTTATGAATTAGCATTTGCAATTGAAATTTTCAGGTCTTCCTTTGCTTCGGAAACTCTGTGGCCTCTACCCGCTTTCTTCTGCAGGATGAATTCAACATCCAGACAACACAATGCGACAATTGCATAATTGTACTCTCATACTCTCTTTTTCTTCTACTTTTATTGGTTTTACACATGTGTGAAACTAACAAATCTCATCTTGTGTGTTTGAAGGGATTTATGTTCTGCCTCAGCCAAGTTGCTTGCATATTCTCTATAGTTGCTTGCATTGTTGGTAGTGATGAACTTTCCGAGGCTTCTCAGATACTCTCTTGCTGTGCTGATATGGTCTACTGCACGTCTGTATTTACTTCTTGTGATTTTTAGATTCTCCCTCTAATCTATTCATGTTCACGAATTGCTAATATTTTGCGGTCTTGATTTTCTTGCAGGGTCTGCGCATGTATGCAGGTACTAGAAAGCGAGAATTAGAAACTTATCTGAGCTTCTGAAACTATCTTCTCTTATGGTATATATATATAACCCAAAATCCAATTTTCTGCTTGCAGACACAACACAAACTTGAGATGGACAAAAGAGATGGAGTGTTTGGATCGCAGCCAATGGGTGTGCCACCAGCTCAGCAGATGTCTCGTTTTGATCAACCTGTCCCTCCTCCAGTCGGATACCCTCAGTCCTATCCACCGCCTGCTCAAGGCTACCCTCCTGCATCTTACCCGCCTCCCGGTTATCCTCAGCATTAAGAAATTTAACCAGTATCTTCATTTTATGTGTCAAAGTGTTGTTGTTACTTGGTTTAGGTGTGCAGAACTATTATATTGTTCAGCTTTGTCCTCTGCTTATTTCTGCGATTTATTTATTTTGAGGTATTGGTACTCTGGTTATGTCTGAAAAGCTTTTGCTATCATCAACTGGTTTGTTGACTTTGGTATTTAAGTAAAGAAAAAGAACAACATATGTATTAGTTACCTAACTTGTTAACTCAATTTATAAACTTAGCAAGTTTAGCAAAACAAAACTAGTTAATTAATTTTGTTCCACAATACCATCAAATCCGAAACCAGACGAATGTTTCAATTCACAATCACAAACTACTTTTATAATGATCCAGCTATTACAATCTCAATCTCAGTCTCACTCTCTCTCTCTCTCTCTGGAAATCGCAAAATCCTACACGGAGGGATGAGATATGCAAACCGGTGTGGTTCTGGTTTAGAACTTATTACCAAACCGATTAATTTTGTGAGAATCTTCTGCATTGATCTCAATCAGTTAAGAATCTAAGTACAGTCTCAAACCGGATTTACAAGCAAGAGGTAAGAATTGTGGAAAAATAAAACTCGGTGTCAGTGGCTTTTTGGATCGATATACTATCAGAACTTACATATAGCAAACATCATTTGAAAGTCTGAAATTTTCATGATCAAAGTTGTTTGCATAAACTCTTACCTGATGAACAAAAAGTGTTTGGTAACATTTTTATAATACAAAAGGTTGATGGTATTAAAGAGGCTAAATAAGCTAGTTAATGCAAACCAGAGGAGGCTTTTTCCTTTTTTCGGAACATAATTGTCTTTGTAACACATGTGTACAATGTTCACTTTAACTTATTTATCGATTGTTTTTGTTCCAATTGGCGCACGAGGGTGGACGTGGAACCATCGAGGATGAGCAATGTTGCTTAGGGTATATCTAGGTATAATGAAAATGTCGAAAACTATAAACTATAGAGCTAATGATTCATTCATACCATCTTTTGAATTGCCTTTAGGCTTTGTAGTCAAAGTGGGTCAACCACAACAAATGTTCGAAGAGTTGTATATCAGTTTATAAAACGATATCTCCCACTATATGCTTAAAAAAATCACTGTATTCACAATTTTTTAAATCAAACTTATGTATAGTTTACTCATACTACTCTTCTATATTTCAATATAAGTTGTACAACTATCATAGTTTTTTTTTTATAATTGTGAGCAATGTTTTGAATCATCATATAAGATGGCGCAAGTTCTGGCTGGTAAACCACATGTAATAATGAAATGGTCAAAATAAAATAAATGGTTAAGATTAAACATAATTTACTATACGTTATTTTAACGATATACTATATAGTTCAAAAGGGTTTAATTTAATTTATGTGGTAAACGGAAAGCAAAAAATGATTAGAAACGTGTGGGCTCTATTGAGTTAGGGTATTGAAAGAAATAAGCACACGCACAGACAAGTCCACGTATGCCACGCCGCGACAGCATAACATACTCCAAAGTTTACATTCACATGGGAAGCTTCCTCGCGTCACGCCTTTGCACAAACCAGTTTTACATATTCCACTTTGCAACTCTTTCTATTACGAGACTCCAAATGATTATTTATTTATTTTTGTTTGGCTCTTAAAAGTCCTAATTCCCAATGATTAAGAGTTCATTTGTGGTCTCTTGTATAGACGAAAGATTATTTTTTAGTGATTAATGATAGAGATACAACTATATTTATACAAAGAAACCTAACTTTTTTTTTCCCACACAAAGAACATAACTTGGGATATATATACAAGTAAAAGTTCTAGTTTCAGTAGAAAAGTGTAAATTACACATATTTACTAGATAGCTCTTATATACTTATCTTCAATATAAATGATAGATATAGGTTAGCTTATTTTGTCAAAACAAGTAGCAAAATATAGTAAGCAAAAAATATGGTGAATGTATCTGCTAATTGATCTTTTGACGAAATATGAACAATACATAAGAAACCGGGAGTGAAAAACATGATTAGGATAAAATGATAGTCAAGTGCCACATGTTTCAAACAAGAATGAAACAAAATGATTATCCCATAGATAGATAGCTCCAGCATTGTCACAATAGATCACATGATAAATCGTAAAGGACACACCAAGCTCCTTTGTGAGAGACGTGATCAAACAAAAGTCAAATGCAATGTCCAAGATATATCTATATTCATGACGATTTCGCCATTAATTTTTGCTTCTTTCAAGACATGTCATCGGATGAGAACCTAAATACATGATGTTAGCACTTGTGGGGAATAATCATATCGGTTTCCGACTTCAGTTTTGTTATTACCACTTATAGAACATTTCAAATACCCTCAAATACATGTTGAAATATATTAGTTCAGCATGTTATAGGGATGAACAAACAATCTTATCTTCAATGACCTATGCATAATGCTTGTTGATTTTAAATTATAAAAGAAAGATATCATTGATGTAAGCCTTTAATCAAAAAACAATATGTCAGTATCATTGAGTTAGCCAGGTGAACAAGTAACAATTAAAAAATAACTTCTAAACAATGTTTATTAAAATACTGTACTAAAAAACTAACACATTCAGTATTAATCTGTTATAGCAAATGATTTTTTTTTTCCTTAACAAAAAAAAAAAGTTTACAACTTTATAATAACTCAAAATGTAATTTCATCTTTCAGGGATGGATAAGTACAAATTTTCTTCTTCTTTCTTTTTTCATTAACCTGTAACCACTACCTTTTTTTTTTTGTTTAATATTTACATCGATCTCACACCAAACCCAATTCCCAATGAAAGTACCAAAAAAAAAGGATTTAATATGTCTTTTTTTTTTGTTTGGACAAAGATTTAATACGTCCTAAGATGATGATTCATCAAGAAGTTGAGAAGAAACAGCAGAAGATTGAGACCAGAGCCTTTGATTAAACTCCAGTTGAAGATGATCAGGTATAAACTGTGTACGACAAAGTGGACACGTCATCTGATTATAACCCATCATCCAACGGTCCAAACATCCCCGATGAAATATATGTCGACAATTCGTCAGCCGTCGGATCTCGTCGTCGTTCTCGAAATCGTAGAGACACACTGCGCAACACTCGGATTCCGGTCGGTTTATATCCGAGAATCGAACAACCGGTAACATCTCTCCGGCTAGTATTGCTGCTGAGTCAGGTTTGGTCAACGTGGGTGGTGGGTCGGGCCATGAGGTTGAAACCGGTTCAGGTTCTAAGAAATCTGGTAGACCAATGATCTTGAACATTGTGGAGATGAGTTTACGTATCAAACCTAAGAAAGATAACAAGTAGAAAAAGATTTTTGGGAGAAGTAGCTCAGAATATCCCACCGGAAAACCCATTGCCTCGCCGTTAGAGAGATAAATGATAAGACAAGAGACAGAGAGAGAGAGAGAGAGAGAGTTTTGGATTGTGATGATAAGGTGGAGAATGGGTGAGATTTATATATAGGAATAATAACTTAATTAATGTATTAGTACTAATTTAATAGTCAATGAGGTGCTTTGTTTTTTGGTATTTTGATTCGTTAATAATTGTTCTAGATGAAGGATATTAGCCAGGAATGTGGTGATGATGTTTCTAGAGGTTATACTAGTAAATAATAGAAGACTACTTGACCTTTTTTTTTTCTATATAATTTAAATAAGGGTTTTAAATAATTTCTTATATGTATTTTACTATATAATAAACTCGTTACTTTCAAATTTCCATTTTAAATCAGATTTAAACACTAAATTTCTGTTTATTTAATTTTAACTTTCTTACAATTCTTGATTTATGAAGTGGTATAAAAGTTTTAGGAGAAAAGACATGTATACATGAAATACATAATGACATAATCAAAGATATTTACAATTGAGTATACATTATTTTTAATACGGTATACGGAGACAGAAATGTAACTTCTGCTTATAGCACCCAAGAATACACATAATCAACATATTACAAATGAAAAAAAAAAACTCATACCTAGGTTAACCCATGAGGGTTTAAATATATTAAACTTTTCTAAAAATCCCAAATATTAATTAGTCTATACTTTGGTTCAAAATCGTTCGATTACAAAATAAAAAAAATCGTGTTTTTATTTGAATCTTTGGTTCAAAATTATTGGATTGATGTTTTCAATGTATTTTAGCGTAACTGAATTTGGATTTTGACAAAGTCACTACAATACACGACTTATGTATTACGTTGTAATGTGTTAATCGTTAATTGGTATGGATTTTGACTGAGTTCTCTTTGAACTTCACTCATGTTCAAAGAGTCACTGCATCATAAATGGCAAAAAAGAAAAGAAAAAAAGAGAGTGGGAACTGCAACATAAGGGATCAGATCTGGATGAATGATCGAATTTCTGTTCTTAAAATACGATCTTCCTCCTCCAAAGCCGAAGGCTCCATTTTGAAGATGCCATCGGTGGATCTTGCAGTTTCTTCGCCATTATATTGTTCTCAAAATGCTTCTGATTCTTTATCTCTTTGTTAGATGAAAGAGAAATAAAACAATTTTGGGAATAATTATTTTGTTTATAATTTTTATGAGAAATACATCAAAATCAGAGATAAAAGGCTCGTATTTGTTTTACTCGTGATTTAGACAAAATAATACATTGAAACTCAAATGTAACAAAATCAAATAGAAATTGAATGACAGTGGATGTCACCGTGTCTTTGAAAATACATACAATTCCGTTAGAATACAATATTCAATAACCCCACTCTAAAAATTGATCTTTGCCTATAAGCCAAACTAGTCACATTCATAAATTATTAGAATTAAATTAAAATAGTCAGACAGACGACAAATAATCGAGGTGAAGACAGATAGTTAGGTTCATTTCTTTTCAGTTTGTCTGTACCTCTATTGAACTATGCTATAAGCCTATAAAGTATATAAACTATGAATATATACGTGTGTATTTTTTTAAAAAAATTAACTGTTTTAACAAAATATTGCAAAACCATTATTTCTATTTTTAATGTTTTTGTATGAGAAATTTTTGGTCTACATGATTTTATTTTCACATGGATGTAAATCATAAAGTATCAAGATTAGTAGTAAACAAAGGTATCACGATTACGTCGTTTTCTATGAAATTTTACCAGATTTTTTAATTGGCTGTTACGTTTTGGTATAAATATGGGTACCCAAATGTTACTTATGGTTGATAGGATTTGAGTTCAAATGCATATTATGTTTGTATCTTCACATCATTACATGACTAGTTGAACTATCATCAATCTACATATTCGTCATTTGCTATATTAATTACTAGCATTTTGAGAGTGTATACTAAGTATATTAAGACCTAAATTAATTACGTAGAAAAGTCCACATAGCTCTTCAATTTGGCTTTTGATTCCGTTATGTCAAATATACTTCTAGAATACAATATTAAGGGATCTATTTCTGAGGAAGAGCGAAAGTCTCATGTCATATGGGAATCTGACTAATGTAATGAAAGAGCCAAAAGCAGCACTGACCCACCTCACACTCTCTCCATCTTCTCCTCCAACATTTCACATTCCAAAATTTAACACTTTCTTTTTTCTTTTGCAACTATAACTATATACATTAACATAGATATATATATATATATATATATATACACATTAACATATATATATATATATATCAGTTAAGTACATATACGTCAATTTGTTGATGCATTTATCTAACTTAAATAACATTTCAATAGATAAATTTTCCCATTTGTATGTTTAATCCAATAGATTCTTGTCTTGTCAACATTTAAAATGTTCTATGGAGAACTTGAATCCACCACACGGTATTTGGTAAAAGATGCGAGAGAACAAAAAACATTAGGCTATTTGTCTATCACCTACGTTTAAGTAGATCAAGTTTAATTATCACAAACTCATGTATATATGTGAGTAATATAATTGGAAACAGGGGTTAGGGAATAACTAATTAGTCTAATATATATCACTAACTGTCAGGTTTTGGCGTTACTAGACAGTAGAGATATATTAACAGGTAGGACAGCTAAATCCAGCCATGATTCATCCCTTTTGTCTGGAGTCTGGACAATTAATATAAATACGAAATCAGATTAAGAATATTGAGAAAATAATTAGAGAGAAACTATTATATTTTCATATGATTTGGTAACCTAAATGTATTACTCAAGAGCAATGCTCAAAAAATAGTTTATACGATTTTTTTTACTGTGGAAATTAAATAGAGTAAGGACTATCGTGAATATAGGTTACGCATTTTTTTTTTTTTTTACGGTCTTTTATATGAAGGTCACTATT
>Ga0041059_1003003_pt1 | contig 11980 bp, 12 predicted proteins | sample AraColnosormetaG_FD_56232 | JGI IMG/M metagenome (GOLD analysis project Ga0041059, IMG submission 56232) | Arabidopsis roots microbial communities from North Carolina, USA - Col MF nosort | ecosystem: Host-associated > Plants > Roots > Unclassified | place: USA: North Carolina | collected... | reverse complement strand
TAACAAATGAGTCCCGAAATAGTTATAAAACCAAAAAAAAAAAAATCCTTTAATTTGTTTGTTGTGATTGCATGAAAAATGTGAGAGGTGTCGTATGTCCTCTTGTGGATGAATTGCGTGTTAAGGTCTACCATCTTTAAATTCCAATACGACGTTACTACCGAAGCATGCAAGCTTCAAACAAATGAATGTAATTTCCTTAATCTATCTTCCTTTAAAACCCTATCTCTTCACTCACTCCTATCTCTATCTTTTACTACATTATTTCAAACAGAAAATGAAGATGTTTATTATAATGTTGATGACCTTTTCGGTTATCGCCTGTTTCTACGCCGGCGTTGGGACCGGTGAGCCACTTGTACCGGCTCTAATCATAATGGGAGATTCAGTTGTCGATGCCGGCAACAACAACCGCCTCAATACCCTCATCAAAGCCAATTTTCCTCCCTATGGACGTGACTTCTTAGCCCACAATGCCACTGGCCGTTTCTCTAACGGAAAACTTGCCACAGACTTTACCGGTTCGAACCAGCCTAATTCACTATTTACGTTATAGTACGTACCATCTATATATATCATTTCATTTAATTTCCTTAGGCTTTTGTTTGTTGTTGAGCAGCTGAGAGTTTAGGGTTCACTTCTTACCCGGTGCCGTATCTTAGCCAAGAAGCTAATGGGACAAATCTGTTAACCGGAGCCAATTTCGCCTCTGGTGCTTCCGGTTATGACGACGGAACTGCCATATTTTACGTAACTAATTAACTCCTCCTCAACCATGTTTAATCCGGCTATTAAGTTAGTCAAACCGGAATACTTAATAACATTTTATGGTTTCATCATATTATTGTAGAATGCAATAACATTGAACCAACAGCTGAAAAACTACAAAGAGTACCAAAACAAGGTGACAAACATTGTTGGAAGCGAAAGAGCAAATAAAATATTCTCAGGCGCGATTCATCTTCTAAGCACGGGATCAAGCGATTTTCTTCAAAGCTATTACATCAACCCGATCCTTAACCGGATATTCACGCCTGATCAATACTCAGATCGTCTCATGAAACCCTATTCCACCTTTGTCCAAGTAACTTAACCAACACCACACCGTACCTATCTTTAACTTTTCCGGTTTACTCTAAACCGATGGTCCAATCCTTTTTTTGTTTTGGCAGAATTTGTATGATTTAGGAGCTAGAAAGATTGGAGTGACGACGTTACCGCCATTGGGTTGTTTACCGGCGGCGATAACCTTGTTTGGTGAAACCGGGAACAATAATACCTGCGTGGAAAGACTAAACCAGGATGCGGTTTCCTTCAATACCAAACTCAACAACACGTCTATGAACTTAACCAACAATCTTCCCGGTCTGAAATTGGTCGTCTTTGACATCTATAATCCTCTCTTAAACATGGCCATGAACCCTGTCGAGAATGGTACGATTTCTATCAAACCGCAACTTTATTTAACGACTAACACCGACACTTTAATTTCTCGTTTTAAATATTTCAATTTTTTATATTTTTGAACGTAGGGTTTTTTGAATCAAGAAGAGCATGTTGTGGAACCGGAACAGTGGAAACGTCGTTTCTATGTAATGCAAGATCGGTGGGTACATGTTCGAATGCTACGAATTACGTGTTTTGGGATGGTTTTCATCCATCCGAAGCAGCCAATCGTGTTATCGCAAATAATCTTCTTGTCCAAGGAATACCCCTCATCTCTTAAACCTAAGTTTATTCCAAAACATTGATTCAGATAGTTAAGATGTTATATGATCAAACAAAACACAGAAAAAAGATATAATGAAAACTATTCTTGATATAAACAAACAAAGATAAGGGAAAGTTAGTTTCTTTCACATGATTTAGCATGTGATCTCTTCGTGTCGCGTTTGACTAAACCCAACGAATTAATGATAATCTAATTAACAAATGAGTCCCGAAATAGTAAAAAGAAAAATCTTTTGTTTCTTGTTATTGCATGAATAGTGTGAGAGGTAACGTATGTCATCTTTAAATTCGAATACGACGACGTTACTACCGAAGCATGGCTTCAAACAAACTAAAAGTTTATCTTCTTTTTCAAGCAACTTCCTTTAATCTCTCTTCCTATAAAACCCTAATCATTCACGACTTCTTCGTACTCAGTCCTCTCAAAATCTTTTACTGCATTCAAACAGAAAATGAAGATGTTTATTACAATGTCGATGTGCTTATCGGTTATCGCCTGTTTCTACGCCGGCGTTGGGACCGGTGAGACACTTGTACCGGCTCTAATCATAATGGGAGATTCAGTTGTTGATGCCGGTAACAACAACCACCGTATTACCCTCGTCAAAGCCAATTTTCCTCCCTACGGACGTGACTTCGTCGCCCACAGTGCAACTGGCCGTTTCTCTAACGGAAAACTTGCCACAGACTTTACCGGTTCGAACCAGCCTAGCTAATTCACATTATAGTACAATCTATCATGCATTTCCTTTTTCCTTAAAATTTGTTTGTTGTTGAGCAGCTGAGAATTTAGGGTTTACATCTTACCCGGTGGCTTACCTTAGCCAAGAAGCAAATGAGACAAATTTGTTAACCGGAGCCAATTTCGCATCTGGAGCTTCCGGTTTTGACGACGCAACTGCCATATTTTACGTAACTAATTAATCTCCTCAAGCCTGTTTAATGTAGCTATATATTAAGTTAGTAATAAATAACATTGATATGGTCTTATCGATCATTATTGTAGAATGCAATAACATTGAGCCAGCAGCTGAAAAACTACAAAGAGTACCAAAACAAGGTGACGAACATTGTGGGAAAAGAAAGAGCAAATGAGATATTCTCAGGTGCAATTCATCTTCTAAGCACAGGATCAAGCGATTTTCTTCAAAGTTATTACATCAATCCGATCCTTAACCGGATTTTCACGCCTGATCAATACTCAGATCATCTCTTGAGATCCTATTCCACCTTTGTCCAAGTAACTTAACCAACACTACAACGCACCAAGTTTTAATTTTACCGGTTTACTCTCTAAACCGGTTTTCTTTTTTGGCAGAATTTGTATGGTTTAGGGGCTAGGAGGATTGGAGTGACGACGTTACCGCCATTAGGTTGTTTACCAGCAGCGATAACCCTGTTTGGTGGGGTCGGGAACAATATGTGCGTGGAAAGACTAAACCAGGATGCAGTTTCCTTCAATACGAAACTCAACAACACGTCTATTAACTTAACCAACAATCTTCCCGGTCTGAAGTTGGTCGTCTTTGACATCTATAATCCTCTATTGAACATGGTCATAAACCCTGTCGAGTATGGTACGGTATTTTGACATTTCGACTAACACCTACATTCTTTTTTTTTGTTCCCATTAATATCTTTTGTTAATGGTTTTTTAAACTGTAGGGTTTTTCGAATCAAGAAGGGCTTGTTGTGGAACGGGTACAATGGAAACTTCGTTCCTATGTAATGCATTGTCGGTGGGTACATGCTCGAATGCTACGAATTACGTGTTTTGGGATGGTTTTCATCCATCCGAGGCAGCCAATCGTGTTATCGCAAATAATCTTCTTGTCCAAGGAATACCCCTCATCTCTTAAACCTAACTTTATTCCAAAACATTGACTCAAACAGTCAAAAATATGAATATATGATGAAAATATATCCTAGATCGTTATATAGTTCAATGAATGGTTGGAGATTATTAACTAAAGGTTTGGTTTGGAAATTATTGCTTTCTTTAATAAATAAATTTGTAAATAAATAATTTCAGTTACGGGGATATTTGATCATATCAATAGTAAAGAGCGAAATGTATATATTTCCCACTAATATAGGGACCTTAAATAAATTGCTTGATTACAAAAATGGTCCTTCTCTTCTGAAGTAAATAGAACAAGTGAGAAAGGTTTATCCATGGCGATTTAGGCGCCCAAAAGCTCAAAAATTCATTCATGTCCACCGTTAATCATCACTGCCTCCTCAATTTTCCTCATATCCCACCTTCAATTCCTCCGAATCATCGTCCCAAACTTCTTTCTTCTCTCTCCCTCTATCGAAAACCAGAACGCCTCTTTGCTCTCTCTGCGTCTCTGTCTCTTTCACCAGCAACAATCCATGAATGTTCTTCTTCCTCATCTTCTTCTTCTTCATCGTTCGATAAAGAAGAAACGGAAGACATTGAATCTGTTATTGATGGGTTTTTCTATCTGCTTCGATTGTCTGCTCAATACCACGACGTCGAGGTAACAAAAGCTGTGCACGCTTCGTTTCTTAAGCTCAGAGAAGAAAAAACCCGTCTTGGAAATGCCCTTATCTCTACTTATCTCAAACTTGGTTTCCCTCGTGAAGCTATTCTCGTCTTCGTGTCTCTGTCTTCGCCAACGGTGGTTTCTTACACAGCTCTTATCTCGGGTTTCTCAAGGTTAAACCTTGAAATTGAGGCTCTTAAGGTTTTCTTCAGGATGAGAAAAGCAGGTCTTGTTCAGCCGAATGAGTATACTTTTGTAGCGATTTTGACTGCTTGCGTGAGAGTTTCCCGATTCTCGCTTGGGATTCAGATTCATGGATTGATAGTTAAATCAGGGTTTTTGAATTCTGTGTTTGTTAGTAATTCGCTGATGAGTTTGTATGATAAGGATTCTGGGTCTTCGTGTGATGATGTGCTTAAGTTGTTCGATGAAATTCCTCAGAGAGATGTGGCGTCTTGGAACACTGTGGTTTCGAGTTTAGTGAAAGAGGGCAAGTCTCATAAAGCTTTCGATTTGTTTTATGAGATGAATAGAGTCGAAGGATTTGGAGTTGATAGTTTTACGCTTTCAACGCTTTTGAGCTCTTGTACTGATTCTAGTGTCTTATTGAGAGGTAGAGAACTCCATGGTCGTGCAATTAGGATAGGGTTGATGCAGGAGTTGAGTGTGAACAACGCTCTGATTGGGTTTTATTCTAAATTTTGGGATATGAAAAAGGTAGAGAGTTTATACGAGATGATGATGGCGCAAGATGCTGTTACTTTCACGGAGATGATCACAGCTTACATGTCATTTGGAATGGTGGATTCCGCTGTTGAGATATTCGCGAATGTAACTGAAAAAAACACTATTACGTATAATGCGCTCATGGCTGGGTTCTGTAGAAATGGCCATGGCTTGAAGGCACTAAAATTATTCACTGATATGCTGCAGAGAGGTGTTGAGTTGACGGATTTTAGTTTAACAAGCGCTGTTGATGCTTGTGGTTTAGTTTCAGAGAAGAAAGTAAGCGAACAGATTCACGGGTTTTGTATTAAGTTTGGAACTGCTTTCAACCCTTGTATCCAGACTGCATTGCTTGATATGTGCACAAGGTGTGAAAGGATGGCAGATGCTGAGGAGATGTTTGACCAATGGCCTTCTAATCTCGATAGCTCGAAAGCAACGACGTCTATAATCGGTGGTTACGCTCGGAATGGCTTACCTGATAAGGCTGTATCGCTATTCCATCGCACTCTCTGTGAACAGAAGTTGTTTTTAGATGAAGTTTCGTTGACTTTGATTCTTGCGGTCTGCGGGACATTAGGTTTTCGGGAAATGGGTTATCAGATCCATTGCTATGCTCTTAAAGCTGGGTACTTTTCTGATATAAGCTTGGGAAATTCTTTGATTAGCATGTACGCGAAATGTTGTGACTCAGATGATGCCATAAAGATTTTCAACACTATGCGAGAACATGATGTTATTTCTTGGAACAGCTTGATTTCTTGCTACATCCTTCAAAGAAATGGTGATGAGGCACTGGCTCTATGGTCGAGGATGAATGAGAAAGAGATCAAGCCTGACATAATCACCCTCACTCTTGTTATTTCTGCATTTCGGTATACAGAGTCAAATAAGCTTAGTAGCTGCCGTGATCTGTTTCTCTCCATGAAGACTATCTATGACATTGAACCAACGACTGAACATTACACTGCATTCGTCCGTGTTCTTGGTCATTGGGGTCTTCTTGAAGAAGCGGAAGACACAATAAACTCAATGCCGGTTCAGCCCGAGGTCTCTGTTTTGAGAGCTCTGCTTGATAGCTGCAGAATACATTCAAACACAAGCGTTGCGAAACGAGTAGCAAAGCTTATACTATCTACAAAGCCAGAAACCCCGTCTGAGTACATCCTCAAATCCAACATCTACTCAGCTTCCGGATTCTGGCATCGCTCTGAAATGATAAGAGAGGAAATGCGGGAAAGAGGTTACCGGAAACATCCTGCTAAAAGCTGGATAATCCATGAGAACAAAATACATTCCTTTCACGCGCGTGACACATCCCACCCGCAAGAGAAAGACATATACAGGGGATTGGAGATACTGATAATGGAATGTCTGAAAGTTGGATACGAACCAAACACAGAGTATGTTCTTCAGGAGGTTGATGAGTTTATGAAGAAGAGTTTCTTGTTTCACCACAGCGCGAAACTCGCAGTGACTTATGGAATTCTCTCGAGCAATACTCGGGGCAAGCCGGTTCGGGTTATGAAGAACGTAATGCTCTGTGGTGATTGCCACGAGTTCTTCAAGTATATTTCAGTTGTGGTAAAAAGAGAGATAGTTTTGAGAGATTCCTCAGGGTTTCATCATTTTGTGAATGGCAAGTGTTCTTGTAGAGATCTGTGGTGAATCGACCAAGACCCTTAGTTTTTGTAATGTTTTCTTTTATAAATTCGTAAGTTGTTAATACGAGAGTTTTGGTTCTGATAGCTACATAGTCCATTCAAAGTTTCAAATAAAAAAGCATTGCAAACGCATAGCAAAGTTGATATAACAACTTAATTAATACTAGAAGAGTTTTGGTTTGGATTGGTTGGGACGGGGTAGAAATAGATAGAAATAAAACGTTTGGGGTGGAAATTGATAGAAATAAAAAGTTTGCATGTGAAAAGAGAAGAGAGAGTGGAAAGAAAGATGACGCTTGGCACGAGGTGACGAGGGAGCAACCACTTATTACCAAATGTTATTCTTTCATTCACCTTCTTTTAAATTTCTCTTCTTCTGCTCCTAAAACCGAAAGCAAAACTAAAAAAGGTTGAAATAAAAACAAAAAAGCTCTCTTCTTTATTAGTTTTGATTCTTCGTCTTCTTCCTCTTCTTTCTTTATAATTTTCTTCTCAGAGAAAGAGAATTAATAGAGAGAGAGATCATGGGAGATGAAGATGTTGATGGGAAGTGTAAAAACATGTCTGCATGTTCCTCAACGACGTCGTATTCAACTAAACTCTTTCTATTCATGGTTCCTCTTGTTGTCATTTCTGGTTTCGTCTTTGTAAATATTGGTCCTAAAGATTCAACTTCTTTATTAACCTCTCTGTCCACTACTACTTCTCATCTTCCTCCTCCGTTTCTGTCTACGGCTCCGGCACCGGCGCCATCTCCTCTGCTACCGGAGATACTTCCCTCGTTGCCAGCATCATCTTTATCGACTAAAGTGGAATCTATTCAGGTTAGAGAAATTACTTAGGAATACCTAAATTATTCCTTTCTTCATTCTTCATCTTTGCATGTCTTTTTTCTTTTCCGGCTATTTTATTTATTTCTTTTCTGTTCTTATTTGTTACTAACAAATACTTATGTTAATGTTTTACCAACAGATATCATAACATTTATGTTTTAAATTCCGTGGTCAAACTACAGTCAACTGTAAAAAATATTTTGTCAACTAGTCAAATGTGAATTTTAATTCGTTTTTATTAAGGACGAGAGAAGCAGTCGCATCAAAACCGCAAAATAAGAAAGCAAAGATTACAGTTTTTTTATATATGTAGGGTCGGGTGATATAAATTTGAACTAATTAATCAACTAACTAATGTTCATATAGTTTTGATTTCTTTTAAAGTGATTTATTTACTGATATGGAACCATTCTTTAATTTCATTTATGTACAATAGTCTAGAGAATAACAATGATTGAACAGGGTGATTATAATCGCACAATTCAACTGAATATGATCAACGTTACTGCAACGAGTAATAACGTCTCTTCTACGGCATCATTGGAACCAAAGAAAAGAAGAGTTCTTAGCAATTTAGAGAAGATAGAATTCAAGCTACAAAAAGCTCGAGCCTCCATTAAAGCCGCTTCGATGGATGATCCCGTGGACGACCCGGACTATGTTCCTCTTGGTCCTATGTATTGGAACGCTAAGGTCTTTCATCGGTAAGTGAAATGAATAATTATGTTTACTTTCTATATTTATTATTCTGAAGTTACTGCAATTTGGATTCGCTAAGAATGTATCTGAATTAAATTTAAGTTACACGGTTTGGAACTGTGAATTTATTGGTTCGTCAAAAATGTATTTGAATTAAATTAAAGTCAAACAGGTTGGAAACTATCAATTTATTTGAATTAAATTGAAGTCATACAGGTTGGCAGTGTGAATCATAATTATGGCTTGGAACTGGATTTACTTTTTACTAAATTGATGGGGAAACCTGGCCAGGAAGTTTCAATTAAATTTGAGTTACGTTTTTAGTAGGTTTTTATATTTAATTTCTTGCTAAATACTAGTAGTAGTTTGTTTCCATTAAATTAGTAAATGCAATAGATTTGTGGTGTCCCATCTTATATGCGTAGCGTAAGCAGAGCAAGGAATCACATACCTTATTTTTTTGGAGGGCTAAATTTCTAAAATCAAAAATATTATTATTGGCCCATCTTACATGGTTTAGCAAAATAAGGTAACCAATGATAGCGTAACTTGTTGATTGATCTTGAAAACCATATTAACTTAGACAAGACATTCGAGCATGTGCACAAAAATGTTTTCATGTGGTCTAGAGTAGAGAGTGAAACAGATTTTCTTTTGACGATTTGCTAACACTACCATGATGTGGTTACAATGTTTTGTTTATGTATTGAAATGTTTAGGAGTTACTTGGAGATGGAGAAACAATTCAAGATATATGTATACAAAGAAGGCGAGCCACCGTTGTTCCATGACGGTCCATGCAAAAGCATCTACTCTATGGAAGGAAGTTTCATCTATGAGATAGAAACCGATACACGTTTTCGGACCAATAATCCCGACAAGGCTCATGTTTTTTATCTACCATTTAGTGTCGTCAAGATGGTAAGATACGTGTATGAACGAAATTCCCGCGATTTCAGCCCCATCCGAAATACAGTCAAGGATTACATCAATCTTGTGGGTGATAAATACCCATATTGGAACCGCAGCATCGGAGCCGATCATTTCATACTTTCTTGTCACGATTGGGTACGCTATAACAATATATTTGGCTTATATCTTCTGGTTAGCTAGTTATCGTTATAATCTTGAAATTTTTTGGTATAGGGTCCTGAGGCAAGCTTCTCTCATCCACATCTAGGACATAATTCGATTAGAGCTTTGTGCAATGCCAACACGTCAGAGAGATTCAAACCAAGAAAAGATGTGTCGATACCGGAGATCAATCTAAGGACGGGATCCTTAACTGGATTGGTCGGTGGACCGTCACCTTCCAGCCGTCCCATCCTCGCCTTCTTTGCAGGGGGTGTACACGGACCGGTAAGGCCAGTCTTGCTCCAGCATTGGGAGAACAAAGATAATGACATTAGAGTCCACAAGTATCTCCCTAGAGGAACGTCTTATTCTGACATGATGCGGAACAGCAAGTTCTGCATTTGTCCTAGCGGTTATGAGGTTGCGAGCCCGAGGATCGTGGAGGCACTCTACTCGGGTTGCGTCCCGGTTTTGATAAACTCAGGATATGTTCCTCCGTTCAGCGATGTACTGAACTGGAGATCGTTCTCGGTGATCGTTTCAGTGGAAGACATACCGAATTTGAAAACGATATTGACATCTATATCGCCGAGACAGTACTTAAGGATGTACAGAAGAGTGTTGAAGGTAAGGAGACATTTTGAGGTGAATTCTCCGGCTAAGAGGTTTGATGTGTTTCATATGATTCTTCATTCGATTTGGGTGAGGAGATTGAATGTGAAGATTCGTGAAGTCTAAGTTTTGTCAGATTTTTTTTGTTTGTTTGGCGTGTGTAACGAAAAATAATTGAAAAGTCCCGGGATTGTTTGTGTGTGTGTGTAAAATTATAATTGGGCGTTTTTCTTCATTAATTTGTAATAAACAAATAATAGTTATATTTGCATATTTTAATATGTTAACTTAAAAGTTTACAAATAATCAGGCGTCAAGGAACATTCGAAGAAGAAAAATAGCTTGTGCACTGAAATACTGTGACGATATAATTAGGCGACTTTTTGGTGTTCATATACTAATACTCTGTTAATTAATTAATTTCAATTGAATTATTTTAGTTATTACTTATACATGTGTTCAATGTTTAGGATCAAGTATATTTCAGTTTAAAGACAGCTATTCGAAGTTGGTTTGTAAAATACTAAAATTGGTTCAAAATTTGATTGGCCCATTACAAGTTACACATCTTACCAAACTTTAAGCTCAGATTCACTGACTCTTAGTTAGGCCCAAAATAACTCCTGACTAGGCCCAAACAAACTAGCAACGACGGTTCCAAATATAAACAATGGAGTGGCAGCTTCGTACTACTTCTGATCACTTTATGGCTTTTGCGTCTGATGTTTTATCAATATGAGACAGTTATTGGAATACTGTCAAGGTTACAATTTTTATGATCTCTGATTCGAAATGTAAAGTTCTTAAATATTTAACAACTAAAGCCTTCTTCAATCAAAGCTTACCTGGAGACAGTCATGTACATATAAAGATTAGCTTTTTACCAAGCTACAACACACACACACACACACACACACACAAAGCCTAAGCAGCTTTTTTTTGCGTCAAGAGGTCTCAAGTTCGGTGAAGGGAAGCGGAAAATGCTGAGCATCAGTGTCAAGATTTGTACAATCTCGTTTACTCTCGTCATTATTTTGGTTTATAGCTAGTTTTGTTTCGGACATTCGCCAATTCTGAGTGTTCATAGTATAGTTGTTCAACAAAACCAACTCAACAATTTTCAGACTCAATCTCGCATCCAAGAACGTGCCATTTATGTTTTAAGATCGTACAATGAGAGAAAGCTTGTCTTAGTCTATAACACTACTAAAGTCCTAGTCTAAAGCTCTATTTGACACAATCTCTCTCTCTCTCTTTCTCTCGTTCTCTCATTCTCTTTCCCTCTCTCTGAGATCAGCAACATCTATCAGGGGTATGACGGCCAGCCAGAGGAAGCAACCAGCATCGGATTGTTGTATTGACCGTAAACTTGATTCCCTCCGGTGATTTGATTTGCGTTCATATTCTCCGTTCTTGGATGAGCTACCACCACCGATGAAATCTCCACCGTGTCTTCCTCACCGGAAACTTTGATGGTCCCGGCAGAGATTTGCTTCTTGATCAAACCCTGGTCTCTTAGTAAAGCTCTCAGCTTCTTCACCTGCACCACCAATCCAATTTTTTAAGGGGGGCAATCTGATAGAATCAAGACTTTAAGGGATAAATTAAGAAAACGATAATATGTAATTAGATCCCATGATTTTAATTTTGTGCAATATAATACACAAACCTCATCGTGTAACATTTGTTTCTCCCTAGAAACGACGTCGTACTCTTGTCTAAGCGAGTCGTACAACTGCTCAAGCTGCTTCGCCTTCCACCGTGCACGGCGGTTTTGGAACCAAACTGCTATCTGACGTGGCTGCAGACCGAGCTCTCTCGACAGCTTCACCTTCCTGTCTGAATCTAATTTGATCTCTTCTTGAAAACTTCGCTCAAGTGAAGCTAATTGTCCACTCGTTAGTCTCTTCTTTTTTATCATCTCATTGTTGTTGTTCGGAAATCGGTACGCATTCATGATCTTTTCTGATTCCGGTACAGAGATAACCGGTCCGGTTTGTGTATCGCCAGGCGTATATGAATTTCCTGCTGTTAAACATTTTAGCAAACGCCCCGAAAGGATAAAAGGAAATATTTAAACATAGAAGCGCAACAATATAATCATTATACGAAAAAAAAAAAAAAAAAAAAA
>Ga0041059_1003002_pt1 | contig 11983 bp, 6 predicted proteins | sample AraColnosormetaG_FD_56232 | JGI IMG/M metagenome (GOLD analysis project Ga0041059, IMG submission 56232) | Arabidopsis roots microbial communities from North Carolina, USA - Col MF nosort | ecosystem: Host-associated > Plants > Roots > Unclassified | place: USA: North Carolina | collected 2013-09-02 | reverse complement strand
GGAGAGATTTTGGGAAGATTATCAAATATTTAATTCAAAGATTTTCTTTCTAATTATCAAAAACAATTATTAAATGCCAGTGGCAGCCACTGTAAATAAATTTCAACTCCAGGATTTATTTTTCAAAGTGGCTGCAAAAATGTATATATAGATTTTAATGTATTTGACAAATTAATCCAAATCGCAACATAATAGGTGGGATTTGTTTCTTCACGTTATTGTCTTTGATTTCTTTTAAATTCTAATCAAATCACATTGCCATTAAAACAATTTTAACATTAAATAACAGATCTTTTCACGAAGTACAAGTACGCCTATCAATTTGAATGTGGGATCCTCACGGACAGAAAATAATTTCAGTCAATTTGATAATGAGACCGAATCATATCACCTTTTTTTAATTTCGTAAGATGATACACGCTGGCTAAGAGGCCACCTGGTTCCTTCTAAAACCAACAAATTAAATAACAGTAAAATTTAATAGAATTCTAAAACCAATCAATTAAATAACACTAGATTTTGAATAACACTATATTTAAATAAAATGTTAAATTCTTTCATATTCAATTAAAATCTTACGTTCAATAACTCTCTTAAAGCTGTAAAAACGTCAAAGATTTTCACAAGGAACAAAAATACTTTCATATCACGACAAAAAGATTTTGTTGTCTTTAATTATTACTAGGTGAGTACACACTCTACGCATAGGGTGTTATTTGAAATTTGTTTAAAAATAATTATGTTTAACTATTTTTATTGCTAATTTATGTTATTTTCGTGTCTGTTATTATGTAGTTAATAAAGTTATATTCATTTTATGTAATTATATTTGTACAGTTAGATTCACTTTTGATTCAAATATCAATTATATTTTTTTTATGTATAAATCTTCTTATCTATATACTCAAATTTCTAAACTTTTTTAACTATCATGAAATATTTACATCAACAATATGATACAATGGTATGCAATTATGCTACTTATTTGGTTTGAAAGTTGCCTAACTTGATTCTAAACAAACAATTTCTTATTCCATGTATTCTCTCCTAATCTAGTATTCGAATCACATAATGATAGGCTCATGACTAAATATTAGATTGACATAATTTGAATAACAAATATATAAATTACTCATTTGCTTTAAAAGTTTTCACATGAAAGAGAAAAAAAAGCATAAATTAAATAGTCTTTTGAGTTAACACTTTTAGGTTTCTCTCTTTGCATTTGCATATATCCATATTAGAGAAAGCGTTGTATATTAAACTTTTTGGTATATCTAACGTCTCAAAAGATAATTACTTACAAAATATGCATGTCATTATTAATGTTACCAATTTATCATAAACACAAAAAAGACCATATCATGTAAACCAAAAGATGTAATAAAAAGAAAAGACTAAGTTAAAATTACTAAACTAAAAAATTTTAAGTAGCAAACAACTAAGTTGTAATACACGAAAATTTCTAATCATTATCAAGTAATGACTATTATAAAATAGCAAAAACAAGAAAAGTAAAATGAAAGTAGTGTTTGATACATTAACATGATTTTTTGTATTTTTTTCTTTTAAATGAAGATATTTTGTTAAGAGTGAGATTAATGGATGATTTAATGCAATGTGAAACTTTAAAATTTTTATCACTAAGTTTTGTTATATTTTAATGATATTAATTTAGAATGACATGTGGCACTCACTGGTGTGATGATGTGTCACTCATATGGAAAGAGTTGACCAACTTTCATATATATAATTTTTAAGCAAATGGAACCGAAACAAATTAAAACTGAACCAAATCTCTACCTGAACCGAATCGAACATAAACTAATCAAAACACAAATCAAACTAAACTAATTTCGGTTGAATTTGGTTTACGAAAACTGAATTAACCAAACTTACCATAACCCGAACTTAAACTGAAATATCCACCCCTGCCCAAATGTTTAAATGCTATACAAATTTAAACCTTTAAATGCCAAACATAGTTATTAAAACTAAATGAAGTATAGATATATGCAAATAGGGTAGACTATGACTTTAACTTGACTAGGATATGAGGTTTAAGACACCATGACCTTTTTGTGATGTAAAGTGTGCGAAGCTATAAGTTGTGAGATTACAGAATCGTTGTTTAGCGACACCCTAACTACAGATTTAAATCCTTTTCGTTGATATGTTATTGCTATGTTGTTATTTAACGACGTTTTGTGGATGTCGCTAATAGGTGTCTTTATGTACATGTTTTCTTATTTTGCAAAATATCGAAAAACCAGATTGAAAACCCCTCTTGTCAAGTTCTACTGAATACCAGAAAAACAATTTCTTTTACAATAATTTTAAAAGATTTAAAATTATTTTTAAAAAGTTTTAAAAATACTTACAAAAATTTTTAAACCCTTGTAAATCTTTTTAAAACTCTTTTATTTAGAAGAGATTCTCGAATAACCAAATGGTAGCTTTATAAATAATCAAATTTTCATCAATTTAAACAACTTTTACATAAACTATCAAAGCATTTTGTTTTCCCTTTCTGTGATCATACAGGGCACATGCTTCCACTAAAAGAAATTGATACGTAACTGTTTGGTTACGCCAGCTTAGTTTTATTACTTAACAAATGGACCGTCTGATAATCGAGATTATACCGAGTTTAAATAGCTATATCTGATTAGTACGTGAAAACCTAAAAGATATTTCATATACACAAAATATTAAACAATCAATTAGAGCAATTATTATTGAATAACATATGTATATATTATTCAAATAATCACCCGGCTGATCTTCTCGCCACAGCTAGTCTGCATAATAATAGCTCTTTTCAATTTCATTACTATGTACCCACTTTTATCACAAATGTTCTCCATTGTAATCACTTTTGATTTTATCTATTGAAAGAGTCGTTAAAAAGAAAAACATATGTATATATCAAACAAAAAATTTGGGTTCGATGACTGATTCTCGTGATTAATACAATAATCTCAAAACGTTATTTTAAGTTGTTCCCTAAAATGCTAAACCATTTTTTAATATATCATTACCGTCATCGTCAATATATTACATAACTAACTATGGACACTTCTATTATTTAATAATAAAAATATACATATATTTAATTAATTAAATAGATTTCACATCAACAAAAGAAAAAAAAAATTCATGTAAATCCAAAAGAGTCATAATATGTTTTTATATTCTAATTTTGAAAACGTAGTGAAACGTGTGGAGAATACAATATTATGCAATACGTGTTCTAGACTAATCTCTGGTAATGTGATACGCTATATTTCCTATGACTCACAAATTCTATGTTCCTCATACTTTTAAGTCATTTTTTGTACCTAGAATATAATAAAACACCAAATGGACAAATTTAATACAAATTGGGACTTTTAAATGCAAAAGAATTTATTAAAACTAAATGATGTGTAAATATGTGCAAATAGGATATATGGGCTATGACTAAAACTCGATTTGGAGAAGTGTTTCAAGACACTAAAACATTTTTGTGGTGTTAGGTGTGTGAAGCTATTAAGTTGTAGGATTATAGTATCTTTAAATAACGACACCCTAACAACAGATTAAAATACTATGTTGTTATTTAACAACAACGCTTTGTGGATGTCACTAATAGGTGTCTTTATAAAACATTTTTGCTTGTTTTACCAAAACTCGAAAAACTAAACCGAAAACTTGATTAAATACCCCTCTTGTTAAGGTTTTTTGGTTAACAAAAGAGACAATTTATTAAATATTTTCAAGAAAGACTCCCAAATAAACCAAATATATTTGCTACATAAAGAAATCAAATTTTCAGCACCTTAAACAACTTTTCAATGAACCAAACATTGTTTTTTTTTTTTCCTTCTAATCATAGGCAACATGCTTCTATTTAAATCCATAAAGTCAAAATATGTTTTTATAATCCAATTTTGAATACGGAGTGAAAAGCATGGATAATAGAATATTATGCAACCCATGTTCTAGATTTATTTTTGTACCAATCTTGAAAATAAAAACAAATATCAGATCATATAGAGATAACAAATATTAATGGTTAGTTGTTAGTGTTGATTACATAAGTTATGTTTGTTTCTTTTTATTACCATACAAATTCTTTTTTCGTGTAAGTATTGTTACAATAATTTACTCTATATATTTTATGTGAAGTGCTATAGTTCATGTCGTAGCTCACAATCAATTTGTTAAAGAAAACTTTATACTACACTAGCTAATCATATAAAATATGTTTTTAAAAGTTTATTCATATAAATATAGGAAATTAAGTGTGTTAACATTTGCAAACATAATAGGAAATAATTTCATTATTAGAATTTTAGAGGATAAAATCATATAAAATATGTTTTAAAAAGACTAGCTTATAATAGGTGTTTTCAATCGGAAACTTTCGTCCGGTTCTGTTCGAAACTTTGATTCGTTCAATTTATGAAAAATGTGCTAAAATTAACCGAACTATAGATTCGGTTTGGTTTGATTTTATTCGAAAGTGAATAAGTTTGGTTCGGTTTATGAAAGAATATTTGGTACCAAATAGAACCCAAAACAATATTCGGTGTTAACACATGTTTTAGCCTAAATATAATAACTTAAGTGTCAGTATTAAACGCAATAGTAATTTGTTATCGAATCGACAGAGTGTTATCAAGCACACGAGAAAGTATATAAATTAGATATATAGATAGATAAAAATCTAATACTCCCTCAGTTACTTATTAGTTGATTTTCTAGAAGAAAAAAATTATTTCTAAAAGATTAATTTAATAGATTTTCTATGCAATATTAATTGGTTATTATTGATGAATATCAAACTTCAAAATAAATAATTAAATATTATTGGTTTAGAGTTATAAAAGAATTAAAATCACAAAAAGTTATGAATTTATAATCAGTTTTTAATATATATTTTTAATTAATGTGTTTTTTCTAGAAAATCAAGTATTAATGAAGAGAGAGAGTAGTAATTAGTGATCAAATCCGCAGTAATAATTATTTTTGTTTAGTTAATATAAATAATTGCCTATCATTTTCCTAAGAATTAAACTATCCTTCGTCTCAAGAAATTCAAACAAGCATTAAGATCATCATTCAATCAATTCACAAAGCACAATAAAATCGATTGTTTGTTGGCTAAGAAAGCTTTGCCCAGCTAATGATAGATCCATCGATTCAACACAAGTACACAACTCTTGGTGGCTTGATTAATTTGATTGTAGAGCATTAGCCAAATTGGCCTAATTAAACTTAGGCATAAAAAAAAAGAGAACTATAAGAACAATCCCATAGATAATATAACAAGTTTTTAAATAAACAACCTCTTTCAAATCCCAAAACTCAATGATAGGACTACTACACATGACCAAAGTAAACATGACTACAATAGAAAAAGAGATCATTGACTTTGAATAGAGATTTGCAAAGGGTTTTAAGAACGTTTTAAACAAAACTATCAAAAGAAGAACAAACTTAGAAACTAGAAAAATTGCATAAAATGTCGCACTCATTCGACTAAAATACATCGGATATTATTATGCAATGGTCAGAGCAATAAAACATAGAAAAAATGAAACTTTAGAAAACCCAAACTTATCGATATCATATTGGTTATCTTCAAAGTTCGGTACGAGAAAACAAAAAATAGAAATGATTGAAAAAACTTCTAAAACATTTTAAAAACAAAATATGTAAAGTGATCGATGACCAACTTGAACTGAACATTTAGGGTTTAGGGTTTATGGTTTAGGGTTTAGGGTTTAGGGGTTGCTTATTTCAAAAATAAAAAATGTAATCGGTATTCAAGCTTAAATCAAAATACCAAACTTTGGTTCTGAATTTATGCCCGCCTGTAATAGTAGTCAACAAAAGCCATAGATAGTGATATTTTATTTTAGACGTTATTCTATATATATTATACGACTAAAAATAAAATTTTTGTTTCGAACAAATTAAACAATTAAAAAATAAAAATAAAAGTTTAAAAACTTTATAAAAACATTTACCAGGAACTCCAAAATCTATTATTAAAATTTATTGTGATTCCTCACAATGTTTTAAAATTTAGTGTTTGAAATAAAATGGAACAAAAGTTTCTTTAAATATACTCACGATGGACGAACCATAGTGGTTTTGAAGAAGTGTTAATAAGTTAATTACGTGGCCAAAACAATAAGTTATTATAATTATGGTCTTTTAATGACAATACTTGTTTCTAACGCATCCACATGTGGTTCAATTATATATACGTAATACATAAAGACGAAAGTTCTCTTTCTAAAATCACATAATATCAACTCGTATCGACATCTTTTAGTTTTTTTTTGGGTTATCTTCTATTTAATAAATTTGTATCGTATACAATCATAATAGCATATTTCTTTTTAAATTCGTATGTGATAACAATAGAATAACAAATTAATGGATGATAGATGAATTATAATGCATAATCACATATGACCAAAGATAGAAATGGAAAACGAAAATACACGGTTTAGTCTATGAAAGTAAACGTATACTGGTCGGTTATATATGACACCGAATGATTACAAAAGCAATCCATAGCGATTAGTGTAAACCAGCCTGATTTGTTCTCTACATATCTGCTCAATCGTCTGAGTTGTACTACTGTCCATGATGTCTCCTGATGTGCTCACGTGTGATACTCTGCTCCTCCCTAGCATTCCCTGAAGGTAGATATGTACAAGGCGATGGTATCTCAAACCTCCTCCTTGACACAAGGCGATGGACTCGAATCATAACCAGAAGTGGCCATAGGAGCTGTTGTAGGATCTACGACAAGTGATATAGTGAAACAACATTGCATGATCCTCCTCAGCGCCCGGAGAAATATACAACAACTACAAGCTCTACTAACACATATAAAGGAAGAAAACAACTTAAAAATTTTGGTTTTTTTGGAAGAAGACTTACCAACAATCGGTTGCCTTATCCTCGTTTACTACTTTATACACTCAGGTGGTGGTAGAATTCCCAAGTTATGATCTCCTTACTTTCACATGTTTTTTGGAGGTGGTGCACTGCCGTACGAAGTGGCCCCGCTGCCCACACTCTCTATAATTATGATTACCCTTAGGATAATTGTCCATTACATGGCCAACTTTACGCACTAGCCACGATTGCTTGAATCCATCAAACAAACCCTCCATGATTCCTATTATTTTGGTACACTTTGGGCAATGGTTATGACAATGTCATTCATCAGTGCATCACGGTTATCCCATGCACGCCGTAAGTTGTCAGAGTGTTGGTCTCGTATTACTCAGGTCCGTTTAAGTCAATGTGAAAATCGGTTAACGGTTTATATAATTCAAATTGATAATTTTAAAAAAAATATTTTTTAAAGTTCATAAATGCAAAATGCTAGAGTTTGGGTTGGAAAAAACATTTGTTTAGGTTTATTTTGACCTTTTTTCCTCGACCATAGAGGTTTTGAAGAAGCGTTAATAAGTTAATTACGTGACCTTATAATAATTTATGACAATTATGGCCTTTTTATGACAATATTTGTTTCTAACGTATTCACATGTAGTTCAAATATACAATACTTATTATAAAGACAAAAGTTGTCATTTTTAAATCACATAATATCAAGTCGTATCAACATCGTTTAGCCAAACTGTCTTAGTTTTTTTAATCTTCTATTTAATAAATTTGTATCGTACACAATCATAATAGCAAATTTATATTTAAATTATTATGTGACAGCCATAGAATAACAACTTGATGATAAATAAATTATAATGCATAATTACATATGACAAAGTTTACATTATCACAATAGATAAAAAGATCATAGAGTTTGCAAAATATTTTAAGAATATTTAAACAAAATTTTATAAAGAAAAACAATCTTAGATACTTGAAAATCGCAGTAAAAGACGTATCTCTGCGGCTAGAATAAAATGATTCGGAGCTTTAAAACATAGAAACTTTACAAAAGCCAAACCGATCAGGACAAAATCCAAACTGATCGGTCTTATACGTTTTTGGTACCAACAGGTACTTGTCCATGAGAAGCTCCAAAACTCTTTACTCTAAATCCAACAATCCATAGGAGTTTTCAGTATCTCCATTGTCTTCTCTTTACATAGGTTTAGTGAAAGAGTATGATCTCGCTGAGGGTGTATAGATCACAATTACACTGTCGTCTACCATGTAGGGTACAATGCTCTGTACATGCATGGTGGAGTGCATTGTAGTGTACCATGTTGCGTACAGACCCTGTAGAGCACACTATTATGTATCATGTAGAGTAGATTGTTGTGTACTATGTGGAGTACATCGTCATGTACTCTGTGGAGTAGACTATCATGTATTATGTGGAGTAGATCGTCGACTAATCTACGAAATACACCGTCATGTACTCTGCAGCGTATGTACCTGGAACACACTCTTTTGTACCATGCGGTGTAAACCAACGAAACCAAGGTCGAAAGATAAAATTGTCGTGTGACATGAGAAGTAGACAGTCATGTTCCATGCATCGTATACCATCATCATATACCTTGCATAGTACACCCTCATGTACCATGCTTACTACAATGTCATGTATCATGCGATAATCCTACCATGCGAAATACACCATTTTGTACCATGTGGAGTAGACCGTCGTGTACTATGCGATATACACCGCCGTGTAACCCGCTAACATAGGTCTGTACTCCAAAGTGTACAAGATCGGTGTGAAATATAAGTTGTACGATCTTTGTAGCATATTATATACTAATATACAGTGTACACATAAAAGAATACACCGCTTCGTGTATAAGATTAGTGTGGAGTATATGGTGTATGCATTTTTCTTAATATACATCGTTTTCTAAGTTTTTTCGTCTTTTTAACTTCTCTTAAGTTCTTCTAACCCCATCACACCCTTCGTCTAACCCTTTTTTTTATCACTGGGACCAATCATAAAGAAAGAAAACAACCAAAAAAGTTGATTCCTCTAGTTCAATTAGATTATTCGAAATTTAGAAACTAAAGAAAACAATTTTCTACTCTTAGAACTAAAATGTAACCGGGACTAAAATTTACTCTAAGAGCCTGTCCAACGCGGGACTTTAAACAAGGGCTCTAGGTTTTATAGGATTAAAATTAAATCAAAATACCTAATATTGGAGAGGGACGCCCCTTGTTTAAGAGGTTTAAGCACTTGGAAGGGGCCCTGACGTGTCAACATCTCAGTGGCTGAGCTACTTTAACAAAATAAAAAAATGTGTCTCTCTCTCTTCCTCTGAAACTATTCGGTTTTTCTCGACTGGATTATGAGAAGGAATGCAGCTGAATACATGATGACATAAGGAGAGGAACTAGTTCTAGCTTGGCTTGGTTTTAAGTTTGTCTGAAACAAACATACAATGTCTCTTTGGTCTTTACCATTGTTAATGATTTATTGTTAAGGCCCCAAAATAGGGGTTTACCATTGGAGGAATAAAAAAATAGAGTCTTCTCATAAGGCTCTGAACTTTGAATTGTGCAAAATTTATAACTAAAATATTGTAAAGAGCCCCCATGTTCTTCCTCTTCCATGTGAAAGAACGATTCTATTAATATAAATAACATTAAAGGCCCGTGCGTAGCGTGGGTCAACTACTAGTTCATTGTAAATAGTAGTTATTTGAACAAGTTCATTAATAATAGCAAAATTATTATAAGCACGCCACATCATATATACTTTTATTTTCAGATTATTAGAATGATGATTGACCATCTTCCCTTTAAAATTCACAGCCAAGAGACACATGACGATACACCCAAAATCAAATCACTAATATTCACAAAACACTTCAACACAGTGAGAGAGATTGAGCTCAAAATTTATCCAAAAATCCTAAAATGGAAATGATGATATTAATCTCACTGTGCTTAACCACTTTCCTAACTATTCTACTCTTCTTCAAATCACTCCTCAAACGACCCAACTCTAACTTACCTCCGTCTCCATGGCGTCTTCCGGTCATTGGAAACCTCCATCAGCTCAGTCTCCACCCGCACCGTGCTCTCTCTTCCCTCAGCGCGCGCCACGGGCCACTCATGCTCCTTCGTTTCGGCCGTGTCCCTGTTCTCATTGTCTCTTCTGCTGACGTAGCTCATGATGTCATGAAGACACATGATCTTAAGTTTGCCAACCGTCCGATCACGAAATCTGCCCATAAAATCTCGAATGGCGGGCGAGATTTGGTATTCGCCCCCTATGGCGAATACTGGAGGAACGTTAAGGTTTGTACTTTCTTTCGTTATCTGTGGTGTCTCCAAAGTCTTCATAAGTTGATCTCAGATTTGCTTTCACGAGCTCCTTGATTAGTTTATCAGAAGGAGGAGTTATTAATTAAATATCAATATTTGTTTCACTAATTAGATTTTATAAATTAGTTTAAAAGGGTACATTTAATCAAATTTTCTAAGTTTTTGCCCAAAAAGTAATAATCAAATTTTCTAATCCAAACTGACATATAATTGGAACTAACAGTATACTACCACATTTCTAGATTTTAGTTCCAAAATATAATCACTAGTTTTCTTTTCAATAATACGAAAAACTAAAATGAGTTCAAACCTACAGTAAGACTGCTACAAACTATTACTACATTAATCATACGATTTTATTATATTAATAGTAGTTTATCAAAAAATCAATAGTTTATTAATTTAAAGAGAGGGAAATCCATATATAATCTTCTAAAAATTAACTTTTTTTTTGAACCTATTAGTGAAAAAGATATACTACATGAACTTAAAATTATGATTATTAGTTTCAAACATTGCAATAGAAAATCTCTCAAACATAATGTCTTAATTTTATTTGAAATTTATTTAGGATAAACAGGTATGTTAACATTAGTGATAAATAATACATTTCGATACAAAACCTTTAAAAATTAAGTGTGGATATTTAAAGTTTTTTTGTAACTGAATTATCAGATTCTAGTTAATGGCTCTTCAATTTGTTGTGTATTGATTTCTTCTTGGTATGCAGAGTCTATGCACGATACATCTCCTCAGCAACAAAATGGTTCAATCCTCTGAGAAAAGAAGAGAAGAAGAGATAACTCTATTGATGGAGACGCTGGAAGAAGCAAGTTTATCTTCTTCATCGGTGAATCTAAGCAAACTCATTACTAATATGGTAAGCGACATAATGGGTAAAGTTGTATTGGGGAAAAAATACAGCGGCGAGGAAGGCACAATCGATGTCAAGACCATAACAAAGAGTTTCTTGGATGCCGTGGGGCTTTCCCCGGTCGGGGAATACATTCCGAGTTTGGCATGGATAGGTAAGATTACGGGTTCAGATGGTAAGCTAGAGAAAATAACCAAGCAGTTTGGTGATTTTATAGAAAAAGTGTTGCAAGAACATGAGGATACAACTGCCGACAAAGAAACACCAGATTTTGTTGATATGTTGCTAACAATTCAAAGAGATGAGACTGCACAATGCCAATTGGATAAAAGCGACTTAAAAGTCATCATATTTGTAAGATTAAGCATCTATCATCATCATTAGTATATATATTAATGATACAATACTTTGATAATCATATGAAGTTCTTTTCCATTTATAGGAAATGTTTTTAGGGAGCACGACAACAACTTCCGCGGTAATAGAGTGGGCGATGACACGCCTAATGAGAAATCCAGAATGTTTGAAGAAACTTCAAGATGAGATTCGTTCAGTTTCGAAGATGAATTCATATGTATCAGGAAAAGAAGTTGAAAATATGAACTACTTAAAAGCTGTGATCAAGGAGGTACTTCGGCTGCATCCCCCACTCCCGCTATTAGTTCCGCGACTATTAAGCGAAGATGTAAAATTAAAAGGATACGACATTACTGCGGGCACACAGGTCAAATATATTTACGTTTTTTTTTTTCTTATTATAACTGATATCAAAAACATTTTAGATAAAACGTTTTAAATGTGACATATAGGTGATCATTAATGCTTGGG
>Ga0041059_1003001_pt1 | contig 11983 bp, 6 predicted proteins | sample AraColnosormetaG_FD_56232 | JGI IMG/M metagenome (GOLD analysis project Ga0041059, IMG submission 56232) | Arabidopsis roots microbial communities from North Carolina, USA - Col MF nosort | ecosystem: Host-associated > Plants > Roots > Unclassified | place: USA: North Carolina | collected 2013-09-02 | reverse complement strand
AAAAAAAAAAAAAAAAGGATAGTCACACACCGCGTGGGATTTGGATGAACATGGGAGACTTGTCTTGTGAAGTCTCCTTGAAATTGATTCCGTGTCTCACTGTCACTGTTCCGTAATTTGGGAGGACATTGAATTATTATTTTTGTCGTTGATTATGACACATAACAAGCAGGTTCAATTACTAGTTTAGGAAAAAAAAAAAAGCAGGTTCAATTACTTGCTCGTATGCACTGAAGAAACAACCACAAAAAATGTTTTCAAACTATTGAACGTGGAGATTCGATGAATTGATTGTAATTCTAATATTCTTTTGAAGAAAAATATTCATTGAGGAATGAGGTTCGTCATAATCAATTATGAATATAGAATTGGCTGGTTCAACGATCAAAAATGGATAATCCGGACAATATAACAAAAATGATGACGTTAAGCAAAACATACAGTAATTTTATATAAAAAAATCATAACTGTATGAGTAATCTTTGTGACGTTACAAAATACTAATTTTAATTTTTTTGATAGTATGACTAATCTGTGTGACGTCACGAAAAAATTATATATTAAGGTTTTACCTCCCCGCCACATTCATTTCAGAAACTTTTAGCTATAGACATTCCAACAAATTTATTTTATACTATTGTTCATTAATCATAAGTACTAGTTAAATCATGTTTTGGTCTTTTGAAGCTAAACGATTTGACTAATTCGAAGCAAAAAAGTGAATGTGCTTTATCCACTACTGACTGATACGAGAAGTCGAAGAAACTCTGGTGATTGAGGTCGACGAAACATATCCTACCAACTTGGATCCGAATTCGCTTCTTGAAGACTTTGAATATCCCCACTCATCGTCAATCTCAGGTACATTCTCCTCTCCGTTTAGATACCTAAGCACGATTCTCATCGACGGCCGAGACGCCGGTTTTTGGTGGCAACAGAGCAATCCGACGGCGAGAGCAAGCCTTGCTTCTCCTCCGTCGTAACCAGATCCTAGTCTCGGATCAATCGCACTGAGAATCTCACCGTTCGCGTGAAGCTCCATAACCCAATCGACCAAGAAGAAGGTACCGGAATCCGTTGGTTTTCTCCCGCAAACGATCTCTAACAACAAAACGCCAAACGCGAAAACATCAGACGCAGATGAGGGGTTTCCGTTGCGGGAAAGCTCTGGCGCCATGTACCCGATGGTTCCAACGAGTGCTGTTGTTTCCGATAGCGTTCCGCGTTCGTAAAGCCTCGCGAGTCCAAAATCTCCCAATCTAGGGTTCATCTTTGAATCGATCAAGACATTGCTAGGTTTCACGTCTCTATGAATCACAATCTTCTCCCATTCTTCGTGAAGATACAATAAACCAGACGCGATTCCTTTAGCGATCTGAAAACGAGCGTTCCACGACAAAACGGCGCCGCTTCTTCTCGGTACAGTGTAGAGCAGAGAGTCTAAGCTTCCGTTGGGGATGTAATCGTAAATCAACAAGAGATCGTTTTTGTGTTTGCACCATCCTTGGAGGTTCACCAGATTCTTATGCCTTAGTTTCCCCAAACTCTCGATCTCTGCGACAAATTCTCGAACACCTTGCCTGCTACTTGGAATTATCTTCTTCACTGCGATGGGATCCGAATTCGGCAGTTTTCCTTTGAAAACGGTTCCAAATCCTCCGGTTCCGATGATTCCAGTCTTTTTGAATCCATCCGTGGCTACGTAGAGGTCTCTGTATCTCAATCTGCGAGGATGATCGATTTCCCAGTCTTCAAGAGTCTCTTCTTGTCCCAGTCTCTTCTTGTACATGACGAAGAAGAAGAGTAACACAAGCATGACCAGCATTACTGCCGATAACGCCACGATCATAACAATGACTTGAGAATTTAAACCTTCCTTCTTCGCCTTATTCGGCGGCGGCGGAGGAAGCTCCGAGAGGATTAGAACATCCGCAATTGGACGTTCTCCGCCGCTTGAGAAACTCCAACCCATCACGTAATGAGCACTTGACTGACCTTTCCCCGTCGATGCCGTGAATCCGACGTACATTTCTTCTTGCACAATCTCCAACAGTTTTGGAACATGTTGAGAGATCAAAGGCTTTGTGGGTTTAAACCCTAATCTCGCGGGATAAACGGTGACGTTTAGCATTTGTGTTGCTCCATCATACTCCAAAAGGGCTTGAATAGGATTGCCACTCTCAAGCTGGAAATCTTCTTTTTTGTTGTGATCATCATTGTTGTAATACACGACTGGTTCTTGGAGATCCGAAGTACGACTGTTGTAATTCAGACCGATGTCGTTTCCTATTCTGTCGGTGTTGTCGTCTCTTGATCCTTGCACCGTGTCGAATTCCACTGCGAATACGTGGTTCCTAGGATCCCCATTGTTCTCTTTGTTGAAAACTCCCAAGTACTGTGCGGATCCAGCATTGAGACGATAAGGTGTTGGAGATAGTGTGAATGTGAATCCAAAGCCTTTATTGCTTGAGCTTGAAGGGATTATGACAAAGACGAAAGACGTGCTAAAGGAACGAATTGTGACGTTTGTGGAATTTCTATTAAGCAACCTCACCGGTTTGTGGTAGAAAGCTGTACCGGTAACATTCGACTTTCGGTCAGTGAGTCTCAATAGTCCGTCGGGTTTGATCATCGCGGCTCCTTCAATCCGAATCTTCGATTGGTTTCCGTTAAAACCTCGGAAAGCAAAATTTGTTGTTGTTCTCTGAGCTCGAACATGGACGCTCAAAAACAGGAAAAGCTTGAATAAGAATGAGACTATGAACATGGATCTTTGTGTGCCCATGGGTGAGCGAAGTAAAGAAGGAGATAAAGAGATACTTTGAAGAGTTCTTTGTTAGATAATTTCTTTTATGGACATGAGATGAGAGTTTGTTTTTTTTCTTTCAGATTCTAATGAGTCAAAGAAGATGAAAATTATACCAAAACCAAAAAAGAAGAAGGAACATGGTACTTTCCGCTCAATGTTCACATTACCGTACATTGAAAATATATGGCACCCAATGTTTTTGTGAAAATTAATAAATAGAAAAAAAATATTAGCCATTTATTTCAACAAATAATTTCCATTAAGACTTGGACCAACATGTTTTAGTGCTTGAACTCTGTGGTTAAAAAGAGGTCCAAACGCAACCATCAGGCTGACTTTGACAAATTCTACGTTGACTTTAACATCATGTATTTTATATTTTTCCTTAGGAACAAGAAAGAAAAAAAATAGTCATATGGACTTGGACGTTTGTGATTAAACCTTAAAAGATAAAAAGATAAAATGTCCAATGAATATCGTTTAACCGTTTTAACTTTTAAGTGTTTTCTCAAACTCTCAAGTTTTTCTCTAACAAGTAACACCCACGTATAATTTTCTAAATTACCATTTCAGCAATATCTAGTGAGTTCTAAATTTCTTCATGGACTTGATTTGTCGATTGGTAACAAAATTTAATACAAAAAAGACGCAAATATACATGTCAATTTCACAAGGAAAATTTGCACTAATATTAAAATATCGATATTAATAATTGAGTGATATGTGTGTTATAGCTTTTGGGTCATGCTAAGGTTGCTAACTTGTAACAACAATTTAGAAATAGACAACCCAACATATTTATTTTTGAGTTTTATGTTTTTGCTCATTTTTAAAGCTTTTTTAAAAGCTAAACGAATTTAATTGGTGACTGATATTTTTCATCGTAGTTTAAAACTAAAGAGAATCAATTTCTAAGATTAATCGGCCAAGCATCTTAGCAATTTACAAATGTAAAATAAGATTCCAGTTCGTAGCCGTAAATGTTGCATACCGTCTGTTATTTAAAATTATTTTACCGCTCTTAGCTATACGCTTTTGTTAAACTAGCCGTTTGAATGCTAAATACCAAAAATACCATAAGAAGTGAAAAACAAAATTTGTACTACTGTTATTGCTTATAAGTTACAACAGAAAAAAACTCGAAGTAATTGACTTTGTACTATCTACCACTGATAACAGAACTAGAAGAAACCCTTGTAACGGAGAAAGATGGGACTGAGCTCGAAGCCCTATCCGATGAAACATATCCTTCAAAGTTGGATCCTAAATCGCTTCTTGAAGAATCCGAGTATCCCCAATCGTTATCAATTTCAGGTACATCATCATCTCCGTTCAAATACCTAAGCACCGTTCTCATGGACGGCCGAGACGTCGGTCTTTGATGGCAACAGAGCAATCCCACAACAAGAGCAAGCCGTGCCTCAACGCCGTCGTAACCAAATCCAAGTCTCGGATCCACCGCATGGAGAATCTCTCCTCTCGCGTGCAATTCCATAACCCAATCGGCCAAGAAGAATGTCCCTGAGTCAGTCGGTCTTCTCCCGGAGACTATCTCTAATAACAAAACGCCAAACGCAAAAACATCAGACGCAGACGAAGATTTGCCGTTGCGTGCTAGCTCTGGTGCCATGTACCCAATTGTGCCCACGACTACGGTCGTGTTCGATTGCGATCCGCGTTCGTAAAGCCTCGCGAGTCCAAAATCTCCCAACCTAGGATTCATATCGTCCTCAATCAAAACGTTGCTAGGTTTTATGTCTCTGTGAATCACAACCTTTTCCCATTCTTCATGGAGATACAACAAACCAGACGCGATTCCTTTAGCAATCTTAAAACGTGCGTTCCACGACAAAACAACACCGCTCTGTCTTGGTCTACTGTAGAGCAGCGAGTCTAAGCTTCCGTTAGGGATATAATCATAAATTAACAAGAGATCGTTTTTTTGCTTGCACCATCCTTGAAGGTTGACCAGATTCTTATGCCTTAATCTCCCCAAACTCTCGATCTCTGCGATGAATTCTCGAACACCTTGCATACTATTCGGAGTTATCTTCTTCACGGCGATTTGATCAGACGAAGGTGACGATAAGTTTCCTCGGAAAACGGTTCCAAATCCTCCAGTTCCGACAATCCTATTCTCCTTGAATCCATCCGTAGCAGCGTAGAGATCTTTATATCTAAGTCTATGAGGATGATTGATTTCCCAGTCTTCAAGAACCTCTCCTTGTTGCAATCGTTTCTTGTACATCACGAAAAAGAAGAGTAACGCAAGCAAGATCACTGTTACTCCCGATAGAGCTACGATCAGAGCGAGTACTTGAGAATTGTAACCTCTCTTCTTCGCCGTGTTCGGAGGCGGACGAGGAAGTTCCAAGAGGTCAAGCGTATCTTCAGTTAGAAGATCACCGCCGCTAGAAAAACTCCAGCCCATGACGTAGTGAGCACTCGACTGATCTCTCCCTGTAGCTGCTGTGAATCCAACATACATTTCTTCTTGCACGATTTGCGACAACTTTGGAACAGGTCGCGAGATCAAAGGCCTTACGGGTCTAGACTTCAAGTTAGCCGGGTAGACAGTTAAGTTTAGCGTTTGAGTTGGCCCATCGTAATCCAAAATTGCTCGGATTGGATCGCCACTCTGTAGTGGGAAATCCTCTTTCCGGTTAGGATCTTCGTTGTCGTAATACACGACCGGTTCTTGGACATCAGATGTTAAACTGTTGAAATTCAGACCGATGTGATTGCCTGTTCTATCGGCACCGTCTTTAAAACCTTGCACTGTGTCGAATTCCACAGCAAAAACGTGATTCGTCGAATTCCCGTCGTTTGCTTTGTTGAGAAGTCCCAAGTACTGTGCGGATTCGGCTCCGGTACGATCAGGGGTTGGAGATAGCGTGAAGGTGAAGCCAAAACCTCCGTTGCTAGAGCTTGTAGGGATGATGACAAATACGAAGGAAGTGCTAAAAGAACGGATTGTGGAGTTTGTGGAACTTGTATTAGTCTCCAGCAATCTCACAGGTTTGTGGTAGAAAGATGTACCGGTAACGTTTGAGTTTCGGTCAGTGAGCCTCAATAGTCCGTCGAGTTTGATCGTCGCAGCTCCCGTTGTCACAATATTTGATTGGTTTCCGCTAAAACCTCGGAAAATAAACTCTGTTTTTGGAGTCTCCGTTGTTGTTCTTTGAGCTCGAGTAGGGATGGTCAAAAGCAAGAAGAGCACGAGCATAAATGAGATTATGGATCTTGCAGTACCCATTAATGATCGGTACATTAGAAACATACAAAAGAAAAACAGAGAGAAGGCGTTTTGGAAAAGATAACAAGAATAATTTAAGGATTAGAGAAGTTGTTATAAGGAGGGAGACTGAAGAAAGAAGAATTTATAAGTTTTAAACTAGAAATTGCGTATGTTCTTCCCCTTTGAAAACTGGTTCACATTAGCGCGAGTATTGAACAAATATATATATATGAAACTCCAATGCTTTGTGGTCAATTTAATATTTGGAAGAAAAAAAGTTAAAATAATTGACAAATATATATTGATTGTCAACCAAGAAAGAAATTTCAATATTTTAAAGTTGTGGCTAGGACCAAAATACTATCATTTGTCATCTGTTAGTTATAAGATATCAATGATTTGGTTGTTTAAGATGATTTTTCTAATCGATTTTTTTTTTTTAAAAGAATAATAATATCTCTGTTTCTGTTTCTTTGTAATCGATTTCTAATCTAGTGTTATTCAATCGATTATTATTTTGTTGTTTTACTTGAAACATGTATCATTGATGATTTTCAACAACAAATTACATTTTAATTTTATTTAGCTAGTGACTTTGAAATACAAGTATGCAAACTAAATATGTAACAAATTTACATATTTATGGGGTTAAAATGCAAAGCCATATTAAGATATTTACAAATTTCAAAATATAAAAAATGATCTAAATTTCATGTTATCTTTTATGCTGGAAACTAACTTTTTTTATTTTTTTTTTCTTTTCTCAAAAGTCCTACGCATATATGTAGTCTGTCTTTGACAAATTCCACATCGTTCTTTGAATATGCAGATATTTTATAGTTTGTAGGGACAAAAACAAAAATAATTTGACTTTGAACAAGGACATTGTGTGATTTAAACTCTAAAATATAATATATAATATTGGTGATTAGATTGAGTTCCGAACTTATACGACTGCAGTAACTTTTTTTCCTTTATACAATAATGATTAATCTACCAATGATTAGTAGTAATATCATATGTTTACTTTAATCACTTTTTCACATTTGCCAGAAGAAACAACCTTTTATGGTTACGCCATGTGGGTCTCTTGTTAGTTGTTACTACCGCATATAATTATTATATTTAAATAAGCATTTATTACGAAATCTGATCTGATAAGTGCTGCAAATTCCTTGATTCGAATTGTCACATGACACATACTAAATCCTTATCAGTATGACTTTGTAAATGTTGTCCTAGTTTCAATATTTCTCTTTTGCGTATTTATTTACCCATGATGATCCTTAATGATGTAGTATTGGAACTATAGAAGATCACGTCATGTGGTCGCGTGAGATTTGAAATACGTGGCTCAACCCTATCCGATTTTTAAAACTAAACCATGTTTTTACATAGTTGTTGATTGTCAATCCGGTCCGATTTCAAATGGCTGGGCTTTAAACTAATTGTTGGACACGAGACAAAGAACCCAATGGGCCGAGCCCAATTTTTAAACACAGTTCCAAAACTTGAATTATAGTTTAGTGAGAAAAAAAAGAGTTAATGCGAGCTTTGAATGTGTCAATCGAATCTTATCTACCACTGATTAAAGAAGTTGAAGAAATTCTGGTGAGAGACGAAGATGTGTGTGAGTGTGAGCTCGAAGCCCTATCCGACGAAATGTATCCGACGAGTTTCGATCCTAAATCTGTTCTTGAAGAATCTGAATATCCCCAATTGTCGTGAATCTCAGGAACATCTTCGTCTCTGTTCAGGTACCTGAGCACCATTCTCATCAGCGGCCGAGATTCCGGTTTGTGGTGACAACAGAGCAAACCGACGGCGAGAGCTAGCCTTGCCTCTCCTTCGTCGTAACCAGATCCGAGTCTCGGGTCGATCGCACTGAGGATCTCACCGCTCGCTTGTAGCTCCATAACCCAGTCGGCTATAAAGAAGGTCCCAGAGTCCGTCGGTTTCCTCCCGGAGACGATCTCTAACAGCAAAACGCCAAACGCGAAAACGTCGGAAGCTGATGAGGAGTTTCCGTTGCGGGCTAGCTCCGGCGCCATATATCCAATCGTGCCGACGACTACGGTGGTGCACGATTGAGATCCGCGTTCGTAAAGCCTCGCGAGTCCAAAGTCTCCCAATCTAGGATTCATATCGGAGTCAATCAGAACATTGCTAGGTTTCACGTCTCTGTGAATCACGATCTGTTCCCATTCTTCGTGGAGATACAACAAACCAGACGCGATTCCTTTAGCGATTTGAAAACGCGCGTTCCACGACAAAACGGCTCCGCTTCTTCTCGGTTTACTGTAAAGCAGCGAGTCCAAGCTTCCGTTGGGAATATAATCGTAGATCAACAAGAGATCGTTTCTGTGTTTACACCATCCTTGGAGGTTCACCAGATTCTTATGCCTTAATCTCCCCAAACTCTCAATCTCCGCGACAAATTCTCGAACACCTTGCATGCTATTTGGGGTTATCTTCTTCACTGCGATTTGATCAGACGATGATCTGATGTTTCCTCTGTAAACAATTCCGAATCCTCCGGTTCCGACAACCCTATTCTCCTTGAATCCCTCAGTAGCCTTGTAGAGGTCTCTGTATCGAAATCTGTGAGGATGATCGATTTCCCAATCTTCTAGAATCTCTTCTTGCTGCATTCGTTTTTTGTACATCATGAAGAGGAACAGCAACACCAACATGATCGATATAACAGTCGATAAAGCCACGATAAGAGCGATGACCTTACCATTGTAACCTCTCTTCTTCGCCTTATTCGGAGGCGGAGGAGGAAGTTGGGAGATGTCGAGCATAGCTGCAAGTGGATGTTCTCCACCGCTTGCGAAACTCCAACCCATGACGTAATGAGCACTCGATTGTCCGTGTCTCCCAGTCGCTGCTGTGAATCCGACGAACATTTCGTCTACGACAATATCTGACAGTTTTGGAACCTCTCGTGAGATCAAGGGGATTCTTGGTTTATATCCCAATCTGGTTGGGTAAACAGTGAGGTTAAGCGTTTTGGTTGGTCCGTGATAATCCAAGAAGACTTGGATTGGCTCGCCGCTCACCAGTTGGAATTCCTCTTTCTGACTATCGTTGTTGTTGAAGTAAGCCACTGGTTCTTGGACATCTGAAGAGAGACTGTTGAAATTTAGACCGATGTGGTTGCCTATTCGATTTGTTCCGTCTTTGAATCCTTGTACCGTATCGAACTCCACAGCGAAAACGTGATTGCTCGAATTCCCGTCGTTTCTTTCGTTGAGAAGCCCCATGTACTGCTCGGGATCCGCATCTGTACGGTTTGGGGTTGGAGAGAGTGTGAATGTGAAGCCGAAACCTCCGTTGCTTGTTGAGCTTGAAGGGATTATGAAGATGAAAGAAGTGCTAAAGGAACGAACCGTCGTATTGGTGGAGTTACTGTCGAGCAATCTCACCGGTTTATGGTAGAAAGCGGTACCAACAACGTCCGAGTTTCGATCGGTGAGCCTCAAAAGTCCGTTGGATGTGATGGTTGAATCTCCTTGCATATGAATTTCTGATTGGTTTCCTTTGAAACCGTGGAAAATGAACTCTGTTGTCGTCTCTGTTGTTGCTACATGAGCTCTAACAAGGAAGAGCACCAACAAGAGAGAGACCATGGATTTTGCTCTGCCCATAAGTGATCGATAGGGATAAGAGGGATAACCAAAAACAAAATTGAGGTAGGAAAGTGAAACAAAAACAGAAATAACGGCTTTGGGAGATGACAACAGAAGATGATTCTTAGAAGGAGAAGTGAGTTTGGTTTCTCTTACAGATTGTCGATGATCGAGATGAAGAAGCAAAGAAGACAGAGAGAGAAAAAAAATGTCAACAACTTCCTAACTTGCAGGTTTTTGATAAATAGTAAAATGATACATTGTAGGATGCTCTATAATTAAGGGAAAGTATCTTTTATTGTTATAAAGTCCAAATGGAAGTAGCATAGATAGGGCTGACTTTGACAAAGTCCAAATTAACTTGGAATTTCCTGATACTTTACACATTGGGTGTGAAAGAAAGGAGACGAGATATTAAATAAGTCATTTGGACTGAGGACATTGTGCGACTTCAACTATCAAAGATCAAATAAGATCTTTGGAGAGGGGATTAAGTGAGTCACAATGCTTATAGTAACATAGTAACATGAGTGCAGTAAGTTTTCGAATTTCAACGCGCTTTATTTTCATAGTTTAGTTTGTTTGACTGTCTTTTATATAATCCCCCACATGCAATATGTTTGTTTGACTGTCATTTATATAATCCCTCACATGCAATATGTTAGTTAATGATCTAAGCATTGCTCGTGAGATCAAAACGAGTTCATCGACTCGATTAGTAAGAGAAAAAGTCGTTGTGGATTTGACTTGGTAGAAGTACATGTAGCATACTAGCATTTGTTCGTTGTTGATTTATTTTATTACAGTACAACGCCTTAGCATTAAAGCATACAAGATCACGTCACGTGAGATGGCGTAACTAGGGGATGCCAGATAAATATAATGTCTGAATGTCAGGTCAGCTTCATTTAATTGGTTATGGGCTTTTTTCTAAATCATTCATTCACGAGGTGAAATAAGCCCAATGGGCTGATCCCACGTTTGAAATAGTTTATACTTTCTCAAATTAAATCGGTCCGTTAAAGTTAAACCAAATCTAGATAATTTTTCCCTCTGATTTTGAATTTTTCTGACGGTTTGGGGATATTAGCGCAGAATTGGAGCTAGGTTAGTGGATTGTTCATTGTCCGGTGTCGGAGATGAGAGATCAGTCGAGGAATTTCGAAATGGTAATTTCATGGGGAGATGAATTGATCCATGTTTTGGATGATAGGAAAGGATTTGACGTGTTGGTACAAACTCTCGAGCAACTGAGAGCTATTCCATTCTCCTGCGACGAAGATTTTAAAGAGATACATGAATCTCTCCAAGGTTGAATGCCTTCTTAAATTGGGTTGATGTGTGTTTGATTAAGTGGTGAATTTAATTTTGTTGCGCAGATTTGCAGAAGAAACTCGATGTTTGCAAGGAGAAGACAGATGAGGCAAATTCAGAGATTGCGGATGAAGAAGAAATTGAGCGTCTTCAGAAAGAGCTTGATGAAGAGCTAGAACTAGAGTGCAAGCTGAAGGAGGAGCTTAGATACGTATTTCACTGAACTGAGCTTAAACATCTCGTCCGTTGATTCAATGTCATGACTAATTTTGGTTTTTGTCGACACATTCATAGCTGATGAACTCAAAGACCTGAATTCTCAGGAGGCATTATTTGAAGAGCACAGATTAGCTATAAAGAGGAACAAGCGGGACCAGTTGAGAACCGAGTAAGATTTTGACGAATCCGCTTTTTAGTCTTTTTTGGGCTTCATATTTCCGTCTTTATGTTGTTTGAATGTTCATATTTACTTGTTAGATTTAACAAGTAGTGATTTTGCTTATGCTCTATTTTTTGTTCTTTGCAGGACAAAGCTTCCTATGTATGCTTCTGTCACTCGAGTTATACCAAACATTGATGATTCATTGAAGACCTCAGGCTGTATCCTTTTGCTTTAAACAAATTTCTATCTACTTTGTGAACTTTCTAAATTTAAATCTCGTTCAACCTTGTCCTAAGGGTTTTTAATCCTTAATACGACAGATATGGTTGGTCGAGACAAAAGGCTAATGGACAAGTTCGAATTCGATTCAAACAAGAGTACTTCTGTCTACGAGACATGTAATGGTATTTGGGATATTATAAACAGGCAATAGACAGCCTTAACAACCAAACCGCCTTTGTTTATGATTCGTTAGATGTAAAAAGCTTCATGGCCTCTGTACTATGAACAATATCTGATGTTATGAGTTCCTTTTTTGTTCTTGTTGAATACCTCTCTGTAGGTATCAGTGCTTAACTTTTTTTTTTTTTTTTTTTACTGTAACCTTT
>Ga0041059_1003000_pt1 | contig 11985 bp, 11 predicted proteins | sample AraColnosormetaG_FD_56232 | JGI IMG/M metagenome (GOLD analysis project Ga0041059, IMG submission 56232) | Arabidopsis roots microbial communities from North Carolina, USA - Col MF nosort | ecosystem: Host-associated > Plants > Roots > Unclassified | place: USA: North Carolina | collected... | reverse complement strand
TTTGAGCAAATACCATCTAAATGATCAAAAGTAACAAAGAGAGGTAATTATACTACCGTGACACTAACTACACACCACTGAGACTCATAACAATGAAAGAGCAATAAGCAAGTGAAATGTTGGGAGATTAAAAAATGATCACATCTCTAATGCTTTTAGAATCAATGGTCGTTCTCCGAAAATGGCATAAGAGGTCTATCAATACAGAATTCGTCGACCTTCTCAACCATATATTCCATGTCATCACGACACTTTTCAAGCAACGTTGTGCACATGTCTTTCACAACTGCCTCTGAGCAGTTCATAGCTTCCTCTACACCGGCAAAAGCTAATTCAACCTCAACCATCCAAAACTCAGCAAGATGCCTTGAAGTGTGAGACTTCTCTGCCCGGAAAGTCGGGGCAAATGTATACACATCTCCCATACTACAAGCATAGGTTTCTGCATGTAACTAACCAGAAACTGTCAGGTAAGCTTGACGTGCAAAAGAATCTTTTGAATAATCAGTTTCTCCATCTTTTTTTAGGTAATTCAGTTTATTTGAGCAAGGTATTCACTTGGAACATTTCAATCACTTTTTGTGATGATAGGATTCTGAATGTGTCAAATATCATGTTTAACACAGAAAATGTGGGTCGCAAGACCAATCTTATGTCGGATTCTTGTAAATGCTGCAATTGTGGTGGTTCTTGCACGAAAGTAAGTATGGTCTTTCAAATACTCTATAGTAAGCTTCTACTTATGAATAGAGTATGAAGTTTCACTGTGTAAGTCTTTTGGATTCAAGTAACAAATATTTAACTTTAGCAAGTAATAAAGAAGATTAAATAACTTGCAAGTAATCAAATTTTGGAAGAATATTTGATCTAACAAATACTTGTTTTGGACTAATCAAGTAACAAAATAATAATTCAATTACTTTTTTTTTTGGTGGGAATAATAATTCAATTACTTGTACAAAGCAAAACAGATTGTTAGTACCAGAAAATTAGCAAGTACCATAATGAGTAATTAGATTTTTTTTTTTCTGTGAAACTGTGAGTAGTTAGATGCTATATTATAATACTCCTAGAAAAACAGTTGACTCTTGAACTTTAATTCTGTTTTTCCTTGATAATAAATAATACTAAATATGGACAAAAAATAAGAGAGAAAAACTTATACTGAAATCGTAAAACCAACAACTCCTGCTTTTAAAGCAAAAAAAAAATAGTCTAAAATGAAAATTACTTTAAATAAATGAAACTTAAAAAGGAATTGCTAATAAGAATCTATGTCACCAATCATAGCCCCAATGTTCGGTTTTTGTGACAGCTTGCTTTCTCACATTTGGTCAAGCTAGCCATTTTTCTCACCGGCACAAGTTCTTTAAACAAACATATCATGTTTTTGTCTCTTAATCTAATCCGATTTTGTCCTTAACAAAACCCAAACTTGTTTCGTGTTTGGTACAAAGGAAGATGTTGAGAAACCGACTTGAGTTCTTCTTCTTCTTCTACTCATAAACAAACAAAAAAAAAAAAGTTGCAATCTTTTTCCCTGGATTCTTGTTTGCAACCTACCTATAATTCTGGGTATTTTCTTATTCAGATTCTCCTAAAAGTTCTCCTTTTGTTCCTTAGAAAAATACAATCTTTTTCTCTCTTTCCCTTGTGGATTTGGATGATTGGGTTTGATTTACAGTTCATTTCTAGTCACCATTACGCGTTTCTCTCTTCTTCCGTGTCAAGCTTTCCTTCTACCTTGGGAGATTGTTTAATACTTCTTCTTCTCTTTGTTCTTTTCTGTGTTTGCCTTAGTCAGATCTGCATTTGTTGTTGTCGAAACCAAAACGGTCGAAGAAGAAGAAGAAGAACATCAGAGTACTAAGTTAGTTTCTCATCTCTTTGAGTATATATAAAGCTTCTTCCTTCTTACCAATTGATTCAGATTTGCTCTTCTTCAAATGTTATTTGCAGGTAAAGTTTGTTGTATCTTGGCTACGAATTCATGACTTCTTGGCTCAGAAAGATTGTGTTATAAGATTTGAGAGTGTGAAGGGTCTTTCAAGAAGTTGTTACAATGGCGTCTAGAGAAGGAAAGAGACGTAATCATAATCATGATGATGAGAAGCTTGTGCCTCTTGCTGCTTTGATAAGTAGAGAGACGAAAGCTGCTAAAATGGAGAAACCGATTGTGAGATTTGGACAAGCTGCTCAATCTAGGAAAGGAGAAGATTATGTCTTGATCAAGACTGATAGTCTTCGTGTTCCTTCCAATTCTTCAACTGCTTTCTCTGTTTTTGCGGTATATACCTCAGTTACATTGTCTTAATAGTAATGATATGTTACTTCTTTTAGCAATTAGTCAATTAGATTCCTGAATTGAGTATTCTTGAGTCTCAGGACAATTGAAATGCATATTATTAAGTCTATAGTTTGTTTGTGTCATTTGTTTCTGTGTTTTGACTGTCTTGTGTTTTTGGATTGTTAGGTATTTGATGGGCATAATGGAAAAGCGGCAGCGGTTTATACAAGGGAGAATCTGTTGAACCATGTTATTAGTGCTCTTCCTAGTGGGCTTAGCCGTGACGAGTGGCTTCACGCTTTACCTCGTGCATTAGTTTCTGGATTTGTGAAGACTGATAAGGAGTTTCAGAGCAGAGGTATGTGAATTACAAATCATTTACTAGCTCTTTTGATGGATCTTTACTTGTGGCTGAAGAATGAATGAATGATATATGGTTTATTCCTCTCTTGATGCCAGGGGAAACTTCTGGAACAACAGCAACGTTTGTGATAGTAGATGGATGGACTGTGACCGTTGCATGTGTTGGCGACTCGCGCTGCATCTTGGATACTAAGGGTGGTTCAGTTTCTAACCTTACTGTTGATCACAGGCTTGAAGATAATACAGAAGAGTATGTAACTAAAATGAAATTTTTGTCTTTGGGATCTTAAAGCACAATGTAAAGCTTAACCCTTTTATCATGATTCAGGAGGGAACGCGTTACTGCGAGTGGTGGAGAAGTTGGCAGGCTAAGCATTGTTGGAGGCGTTGAGGTGTGTTGTGTTCTGTTTTGTTAAACTGATGTGTTTCCAATTTAGAAGCTCACTATTGAAATTCTGCAGATTGGTCCACTACGGTGTTGGCCTGGAGGTCTCTGCCTTTCAAGGTCTATTGGGGATATGGATGTTGGGGAGTTCATTGTTCCAGTTCCCTTTGTAAAGCAAGTGAAGGTACATATCTATATTCAGTGTTTTGTTATAGATATGTTTTATCCTTAACAAGCAAACTCTCACACTTGGTATATAAATATACAAAAAGCTATCAAACCTTGGAGGAAGGCTTATCATTGCATCAGATGGCATATGGGATGCTCTCTCCTCAGAAGTCGCAGCTAAAACTTGCCGTGGGTTATCTGCTGAACTTGCTGCTAGACAAGTAGTTAAGGTAATTGAATTTTCTTAACTCAATTTCAAATTTGTGTAATCTTTGCTTGTAAAGAAGTGATTAAGGAGTCTTAAGGTTTGTGTTGCAGGAAGCATTGAGAAGAAGGGGACTTAAGGATGACACAACTTGCATTGTGGTCGACATAATCCCACCCGAAAACTTCCAAGAACCACCGCCTTCACCTCCTAAGAAGCACAACAACTTCTTTAAATCATTACTCTTCAGAAAGAAATCAAACTCATCTAACAAACTCTCCAAGAAACTTTCCACTGTTGGTATTGTTGAAGAGCTCTTCGAAGAAGGTTCGGCAATGCTCGCTGAAAGGTCACTCCTTTTACTTCTCTTCAATACGTATAAAATTGTTGTGTTTACGTTTTCTCTAACAAAGTTTCTACAGGTTAGGATCAGGTGACTGTTCTAAGGAATCAACAACAGGAGGAGGGATATTCACGTGTGCCATATGCCAACTAGACCTAGCTCCAAGCGAGGGAATATCAGTCCACGCAGGTTCAATCTTCTCGACAAGTCTAAAACCGTGGCAAGGACCGTTCTTATGCACAGATTGTCGTGACAAAAAAGACGCGATGGAAGGGAAACGTCCAAGTGGAGTTAAAGTCATCTAGATTGAAAGATGGTAATCTGCATCATCTCTCACTTACACACACACATTCTCTATTCGTTCATTATAATTCTTTCTTCTTTCGTTCTTTGTTGTTACATTACATCTACGCATCCATTGGAATAAAATTTGAGTAGTAGACCTGATTCTTTATGGATCTGAGAATCGGGTTCGATATAGAGTGAGTTTGATTGATTGGTATACAATGTGAAAAAGCTTGTGTGTGTCATACTGAAAACAAAACAGATATATGAAAAAAGTTTGGATAAAACAAAATTCTGTGTCTTATCTTTGCCATTCTTTAAAATGTTGTTGTTTGCTATATCCAGACCGATTGATGTCTAAGTAACAGAAACTATATAGATAAGAATATTGATTGCGTAAGGATGGTCGTAATGTGGAGCCAAGGACAACACGAGTTTCGTATGATATGGATTCAAATACTCTTGTAGGACATGCACTTAAAGCATACGCTCCAATTTGTTCTCTTTTTGGCATATTTTTACTTATTACTCAATCAACTTATGTTTTTGGAAAAAGGTCAAAAGGCAGAAGATTATTCTATATTCGGATTGTTTTTTCTTTCCATAACACGTAAGTCATTATATTTTGAAATTAAATAAAAAAGATTTGTCATGAAATTAAGGGACTTTACATATGTAATTAGTAATATTATTAGTTAAAAAAATCAGTAATGGAATTTGTAAGGTTGCGATTTATGCTTGATGGGGAACAATTTTGCATGAAACAAGCAAATACAATACATTGTTGATGGCTTGATGCAAATGCTTTAGCTTCTTCTGCTTTATTATGAAAAAAGCCAAAAAGCTCAGCTTCTGCAGCGATATATCAACAAGCCCGAAAAAAGGAAAGCCCCACACATTTCGCTTTATTTACCAGATTGTCCTTCTTTGGGGAAAAAAATAAAATATAGAACGGGTTTTGGAAATTGTAAGATTTGATTGACAGAGAATTTAATTCTTGGTTACGGAGAGACTAGTTATGACCATTAAATCTTCTTCACATGGAGAGAGTTTAACACGTGAGAATCACAGTCACGCGTGTGAACAGAAACACACAAAAAAACCTCAATTTATCATTATTACCTTACCGTTACGGGGAAAATCAAAACCCTTTTGACTTATTATAAACCCTCTAGTCAAATCTGAAACCGATCGTACGGTCTAGGTTTCATCAGACACACAGTACATAGAAAAGGGTATATTCGTCATTTCAAATATGTTTACGTTACTGTTTTGCGTTAATTACGACCATACCACTTTCCTTGTTCTGTCTTGAAGTCCTCAACGCTCGTTTCTATTCTCTCACTTTCTCTGCAGAGAGCAACAATGGCCAAAAGCTCTTTCTTCAACAAGCATTTGCTTCTCTCTCTTCTCATTCTTCTCCAAAGCTGTCTACTCTCTTCTTCTTCAAGTACCGATTCAGAAACTCTCTTGAACTTCAAACTCACCGCAGATTCCACCGGAAAACTAAACTCATGGAACACAACAACAAACCCATGCCAATGGACCGGAGTCTCCTGCAACCGCAACAGAGTCACACGACTCGTACTCGAAGACATCAATCTCACCGGGTCAATCTCATCACTAACCTCACTCACATCACTCAGAGTTCTCAGTCTGAAACATAACAATCTCTCTGGTCCAATCCCAAACCTCTCGAACCTCACAGCTTTAAAGCTTCTCTTTTTATCAAACAACCAATTCTCCGGTAACTTCCCCACTTCAATCACTTCACTCACTCGTCTCTACCGTCTTGATCTCTCTTTCAACAACTTCTCCGGCCAGATTCCACCGGATTTAACCGATTTAACCCATCTCCTCACTCTCCGGTTAGAATCAAACCGGTTCTCCGGTCAAATACCGAACATCAACCTCTCCGATTTACAAGACTTCAACGTCTCCGGTAACAACTTTAACGGTCAGATACCAAATTCATTGTCTCAATTCCCTGAATCAGTCTTTACACAAAACCCATCTCTCTGTGGAGCTCCATTGCTGAAATGCACGAAACTCTCTAGTGACCCGACTAAACCGGGTCGACCCGATGAAGCAAAGGCTTCTCCTTTAAACAAGCCGGAAACTGTACCTTCATCTCCAACTTCAATTCACGGCGGCGACAAAAGCAACAACACATCAAGAATCAGCACCATCTCACTTATAGCTATCATCCTCGGAGACTTTATTATCTTAAGCTTTGTCTCTCTTCTTCTCTACTACTGTTTCTGGAGACAATACGCAGTGAACAAGAAGAAACACTCGAAGATTCTTGAAGGAGAAAAGATTGTCTACTCATCAAATCCTTACCCAACATCAACGCAAAACAACAACAATCAGAATCAACAAGTTGGTGATAAGGGTAAAATGGTCTTTTTCGAAGGAACTAGACGTTTTGAGTTAGAAGATCTTCTCCGAGCATCGGCGGAGATGTTAGGGAAAGGAGGATTCGGGACGGCGTACAAGGCGGTTCTTGAGGACGGCAATGAGGTTGCGGTGAAGCGGTTAAAAGATGCGGTGACGGTGGCCGGAAAAAAAGAGTTTGAGCAACAGATGGAGGTTTTAGGAAGGCTTCGTCATACTAATCTTGTGAGCTTAAAGGCTTATTACTTTGCTAGAGAAGAGAAGCTTCTTGTTTATGATTACATGCCTAATGGTAGTCTCTTCTGGCTTCTCCATGGTACGTCGTCGTTTTTGTTTCCTTTTTCTTACTAATTCCGGAAATTATTCACTAATTAGTTGACTTAGGTTTATGTTTCCATAAGAGGAGAAATTGTGAAAATGGTAGGAGTAGGACCAAAACATGTGATTCATGGTACATAGTAGGGTTAAATTTTTTGGACTTAGTGAGAATTAGAAACCATACTTTATATGTTAGAAAAATGGTTGGAAAATCATTTTCATGGGGCATTATTATTACTATATAGATAATGAGAATTTAAGTCTTTGGATAGATATTAGCATTGGCTACAAGTTGGACAAATAAAGTTATGATCTGTCTCATTTAACTCGCTCTTTTTGGGATTTTTCCCTTTTTTGTTTAGTTTCTAGTGTTTGTCTTTACCTAACCATTTGTTTATTCATTTCATTCACTGATTTTAGTAACTAATAAAGCGACTAATTACATTTTTTGAGGTAAGTGGGAAAGTTTGTGATATTGGTGTTTGATTGTGTTTTGGACAGGAAACCGTGGACCGGGTCGGACTCCTTTGGACTGGACCACGCGCCTTAAGATCGCAGCGGGGGCGGCGCGTGGCTTAGCTTTCATCCACGGTTCGTGTAAAACCTTGAAGCTCACGCACGGTGATATCAAATCCACCAATGTGCTACTAGACCGATCAGGCAACGCTCGTGTTTCGGATTTCGGGCTATCTATCTTCGCGCCATCGCAAACCGTTGCAAAATCTAATGGCTACCGTGCACCGGAGCTGATTGATGGCCGAAAACACACTCAGAAATCCGACGTTTACTCATTTGGAGTGCTCCTTTTGGAGATTCTCACTGGAAAATGTCCTAATATGGTGGAGACGGGTCACTCGGGTGGTGCGGTGGATTTACCAAGATGGGTCCAATCAGTGGTGAGAGAGGAGTGGACGGCTGAAGTGTTTGATTTGGAGCTGATGAGGTATAAGGATATAGAGGAAGAAATGGTGGGGTTGTTGCAGATTGCTATGGCGTGTACCGCAGTTGCCGCGGATCATCGTCCGAAGATGGGTCATGTGGTGAAGTTGATAGAGGATATACGTGGTGGTGGCTCTGAGGCCTCGCCGTGCAATGATGGGATCAATTCTGCGGTGGACTCGCCGTGCTTGTCCGAGGACACTTGCGGTGGGACTACGAGTCAGTAGTAAGATTTCTTTACTTGAAAAATGTAAATCACGTGCCTAGAATCTTGACTTTTGTCATTCGTCTGAAATCCTAACACTTCTAGAGTCGTAGGCTTTTGTTCTTTGTTTGTTTCCTTTAGTTTGTAACACGAAGGGTTATCAATTATGTGAGTCTCGAGTATTTTGTATTAGGGGTAAACAAAATTTCCTTCTCTACTTTTGCCTGGCCCGATAGCAAAAAAACATATAGTAAAATTAGATCCCCAAAATGATATTTTATATGGTAAAATTAGATCCCAAAATGATATTTTATATGGTTCTATTTTTGTAAAATTAGAACCATATATTTGGGATTTGATTTTTATTACAATCTTTATTATTTTACATCTTTTGTGGCATTTTAATCAATTCTTATTTTTAATTTGATGTGTTAACTCTTTTAACATTTATACTAATCATCACCCTAGTCTAGGTATTAACCAAGGATGTGCTTACTCTAGAAAGTCGGGGCCTAAATGAATGGAAAGCCACCCACTAGAGATGCCTTAATGTCCGGTCCATTATTCTAATTTCTCGGACGACAGAAACTAGCGAGGACTTTATAGAGTTATGTGGCAAGCATGTGCGCATGTTATCGCATAGTATGTAACATTTTCGTCTTCTATTTAGCATACAACTATACATAGTGGTAGAGTTACACGTTAGTCAACTATATAAACATAAAATATCTAACATATGTAGAGTCGTTGAAGCTTGTTTCGTCGGCTGATGTTTTTCTCCGGCTGATATTACGGAATTAATAAAAGAAAAGTTTAATGGAATGTGTAGATGAATCACCCAAAATAAAATACTCCTCATTTACGAATAATCAAACTATTATACAATATTACGGTGAAGAATTGAAAAATTAAAAAAATATATGAAAAAAGAAAAATAATCAGAAATGTAAAACAGTACGTGAAAGCCTGAGCAACCGGTCGAGAGCAGTAGGCAAGAACTTGCGAGCAAATAAATAACAAATATTCGTCTCTTCTCCATTGTAGAGACACTCACCACCACTCCTTAGGTTCTCCATGAACTCCGCAGTCACCTCGTGTCTAATAAACCGGTTAGGGTGCGGGCCACCTTTCGACCAGTCGACCCACGTGAGAGTCCGGTTGGAGTTGCGCCGTTTCAGGCTTGATTTGATGTTGAGGAGTGTAGGAATATAGTGCTCGTCGGCGTAGCAACCATGGTGGCAATAACTATAAAAGAGAGGCCAGTAGATTCTATCGGAGATAATCTCAAGAGCCATGGCACGGTCCACTTCGATCCATTGGGAGCCTTTGCGCCAGTGGCGTAGCTGGACATGTGGCTGCATTAGAGGGCTGTATCGGCCGCGTCCAACGCCACCAAGTTGGTCGTAGGACTCAACGTGAGTTTGAGTTGAGTTAATAAGGTAAGAGTAAACAGTGGTGAAGTTGAAAAGAGGGATGCATGATTCGGAGAGAAGTACGAATCGTTCGTTTGATATGTCTAATAAAGCATTTGCTAGTAATCTTTGTTCTGCTTCCACCATGTTCACATATCCCCAATCCACTCTCTGCATTTTCAATAAAGAAACAAAAAGAAAGAATTTAGAACCTTGCAATATGTTTTAAAAATAAATGTTCAAAAACGAGTATATCATTCGCATATAGAACCAAAACATAATGTCCCACGTTGCAATGATTTTCACAAAAGTGCAAAGTAGTTTGATGACGCCATGTTTTATATTAAGAAATCAAACCAACTTTGACTACAAAAGAAAGACAGCGATGGACATGACATAATAACCGGAATTGCCGACTCAATCCGTTACTATCTTCTTTGACCCACAGTTGGGTATTTGAATGCTTAGATACATATACGAGTACTCGTAAATTTCTCATATAGATCAAATACTCGAGTACGGAGTACCATAACTTTCTAAAAATCCTACTAGTAGAAAATTATATTCATACGACCGCGTGTAAGAATGGACCAAGAAAAAAGAGTCGTCATGATCGTTTGAGAGAAGAAAATTCCAAATTGTTAACTATCTTTTCTAGGAATTTCCTTATTAAGAAGTTCTAAAAGAGACACACTAGCCGCCGTTAACAAAAGTCACATCATAAGAGAAGATTGATGAATGATGAATCTTACCTTGAGAAAGTCAGGGAAACAATTAAGACACATGCACTAATAAGTAACACTTTTTTTTACGGGTATACATATGCGTTTGTGCCTCAAATACTTGTCGGCAAAAACAATATGTTTAACTAATGAAGAGACCATGCAATACTTTATATATAGTATTAAAAAAACAAACGAAACCATGCAATTTACTGTATTATATTATATAATAGCACTGGCACCGACGGACCACAAACAATTGCTTGATTAAAGGTATAATAATCTATTTAACAAAAAGCAAACCGTAATGTGCAAGATAATCTACATTCCCTTCACAATTTCTTATGAATTGTATTCTTTTTAGTATGAGATTTCTGTTTGACAATTACTCAATCACAGTCAGAGCATGTTTACAACAAGAGCACACAGTTTTCGAAAATTCGAAAAATGTAGTATAAAATTTTACATTGACATTTCTGTTCCTTTTTTTTTTCTTTTTCTTTTAAGACTTTATCCCGAAAGATGCACTTCCACAAATTCTAGAAAGTCCAAAATAAGCCTAGGCCTAGGAAGATGTTTGGAAATAGTTTTCAACCAGTATTAGACTAAGACCTCATTAGCTGCGTCATTTTGCACAAGCGCAAAGATTATCGACATTTATTTAATTTCCAGTTTTGCATATATATGTACTATTTTGTTATATGTTAAGAGTTAGGACAAATGGTGGTCAACTTGACATTTTGATATTTTTCTAGGACTCTAAAGTCACGAAATTATAAATACTATACCATTTTTCTCCAACGTAATTTCACAAAAAAAAATGAAAATCATAAAGGAAAAACAAATATTGGAGTTTGTAGGAAGCTGACCTTGCTTGGAATGTGGCGGCCACGGAAGACGGAATCTTCGGGATCGGACTGGTTATAAGAAGGATAAGAGTGAACGTAGATAGTAAAAAGACCTTCATGCCCACGAAAGAATCTCTCCCATAGACGAGCTAGAGGTAAATGACCCTTTGTCATGAACATGAAAGCAACCTTTGGCGTTCGAGGAAAAGGGTAATTCTTGATCTTAGGCGCCATTGAAGCTCTCCAGAGAAGCTCTTCGTCCTCCATGTCGTGCATAAGCTTCTCCGGTGGCTCAATAAAGCTTTTGAGCCCATTTTGCTCGGGCTCAGAAGGAGGAGAAGGAGGAGGAGGAGGAGGAGGAGAAGGAGGAAGAGAAGAGACTATAAATAGCTGAGATATGCGTTGGATGCTAAGTGAAGAATTTGAAGAGAAGTTTTGTAGAGAGGAATGGAGAAGGATGCCGATGATGATACCGCAACAGAGGATAAGGGAATACGAAAGGAGATTGAGGAAGTGATGGTATTGAGCATTGAGAAGCTTTGTTGTTAGAGATGGTGATGAAGAAGACAATGATGATGAGTTTTGATCCTTTTGGTTCTTCATTGAAACAGAGACGGAGAGGATTGTGTGCTTGTGATGTTCCAAAAGAGGAGTGAATGGAGAAGGAGAGACAAGTTCTTTGCTTTAAGGGCAAGAGATACGATACCGCTTTTACAAGTGGAGAAAATTCTATATATATTTTTTGTGTTGAGTTCTCTTTTTCTTTGGGGTCAAAATATAAAAATTTGGGGTTGAAACTGTGGAATTTTCTTGTCGACGAAAAAAAGAAAGAACTTTATATAAGATGTAGATCGTAACAGTGAAATCTCATAGAAATCTGATTTTGGCAGATTTTTATGCATAATTATTGGCGATTTCTATTGAAGTACAAATTTAGTTAATTAGTGGCTTAACTTAGATTTGTAGAATATTTTATTTGATTAGCTAATATCTTAAAAATTTTATCCTACCCAAAAAAAAAAATCTTAAAATTTTTAAACAGAAGTTATCATTTGATTTTTTTTTTTTGTTTTGAAATGACATTCAATCGGGAAAATGTAACTTATCA
>Ga0041059_1002999_pt1 | contig 11987 bp, 2 predicted proteins | sample AraColnosormetaG_FD_56232 | JGI IMG/M metagenome (GOLD analysis project Ga0041059, IMG submission 56232) | Arabidopsis roots microbial communities from North Carolina, USA - Col MF nosort | ecosystem: Host-associated > Plants > Roots > Unclassified | place: USA: North Carolina | collected 2013-09-02 | reverse complement strand
CTTAACTCCTCACGAGACAAACCCTTGAGATGATGAGGGAAGTCATTGAGATCACATGCATGATTCTTCCTCCTCTCATCACTCAAGGCATTGAACTTGGCCACGATCTCATGTAGGGCTTGTGGGTTATGATCTTGAGACTGAGGCCAAACATGGAGATCGTTGTCGGGACCGTAACAGATGAAACCGACAGAGTTGCCGCAGAGAACAGAGAGCTCTGAGGCTTTCTTCTTAAAGCCTGGAAATCTCTGTTTGAAAAAGCTCTGTTTCTTCCTATGCAAATCACCATCATCATCATCGGACTTGTTAGGTTTCTTCTGACGAGGAGCCATCTTTTGAAAGAGAGAGAGAAGATGAAACTTTGATTAAATCGTGAGAGAGAGATAAAAAGCAGAGAACTTTCGATCGTAATGGGAAGTGCAACGAGAAGGCTATGATGATTCTTTAATATATAGAGACTTAGAAGATTAGGTTTCCTCAATCCCACAACGGTCATAATTTGGTGAAAATGCGTAAAAAATCATATCTAATATGCGCGTCCGAAATCTTGTGAGGTCTTTTCATTAGATCTCGTAGTGATATTTTCCTTTTTTTGCTTCATCCTATTTTATTTAGTTTTTATGAAACGCGTAACTGTATTTTTCCTCAATTAATTGCCAACAAATATTTTATAAATCGACGCAGTCTTCTTAAGTGGTTTTGTCAATTTTATTATTTGGCTTAAGTCAATTATTTTTATTTACCTACATATTTGCTTTAAAAAGTAATAACATTTACACATGGTCTCAATAATTGGATTTGCCCAAAAAAAAAAGGTCTCAATAATTGGACAACACAAAGCAGAACATAAACACAACTGGTCATATACGTTAAACCTTAATTAACTCACAACTCATGTAATTGGTAAAAACCTGAGAGACGATTGATTTTCCCAATTTTTCAATAAGAACACTGCTTTCAGAGATAAGATCCCACAAACCGTCCAACATACTCTTCAAACCCTAGGAATTCTAGAATCGAAATTAAGTTGGATTGATAGAGAAATAGGGTAATTCGAGTCCAACGCCTTCGAAATCAAGAATTCCTCTTACCTAATTTCTCCTTCAATACAACTTATAATTTGGCAACTAATTGAGTGCATAATTACCCTCCAAATGCTTAGAGATAATTTTGTTAGTTATTCTAAGTTAATGACTAAACAAATGTGTCTTTTTAAGAAAAGTTCGTAGAAAAGCTTTTTGGTTAGTCTGTTTCGGGTTTGAATTCATGTCTTCAACCAAACTCTCCACAACTGGTTTGTGTCTGATTCAGCATTCACCTCGGTTTTGGATTTTATTCATTTTTTTTGCAGATGCGGTGGGTGCTGCAAAAAGATGTAGCTAATTGGATGTTAAACAATTTTGACTGTTTTAGTAGCTATATATCAAAAACATTAACCACAATTTGTTTTCATGGTCATTTATGGTTTTTTTTCTATTTGAACTGTTTTTATTGTAGTTTGATTATATCGAATGAGTTTTGGTTGGGTTCAGTGTTTGTGAAAATTCTCTTGGAACTGATATAAATTACTAAATTAGATCAACCGGATCATTCCCGTTTATAGTGAGACGAATGCCAAAGATGGACCTTCAAGTAGTTTCATATAAGTAACAACTATTTACTATTTAGTCCTCATTTGAGGTTGCATATATGATTGCATCGTGAGTTTTATTTGGATAAAAAGTAAAACTTATATTTTTTTCGTTTTATTTTAACTCATAATTTACTTTTAATTTTGATAGACTTTGATACATTCCTCTCATACAAAAAAACGTTACAAGACTTTATATATATATTTGTTTTGCTTCACACACATATGTTTTTTTTTATATATAATTTCTTCGATTTACTTACCCTTAATTTATGTTTAACATAACACAACTAAACACATTAGGCGAACAACCATTTCTGAATTAAACTTGATCAAAATCACCATTCGCGAGCAAAAGTGGAGTTGTCTGTTCATCTGAATCCAATTGATGATTATCGTTTTTCTCCACCGTTTCATTTGGATCATCTTTTTGAACTTGACTCCACATTATCAATAGATATCCAGTTCCTGCTATAGCAGCTCCTAACACACTGTTCACAAGAAGTTCACATTTAACAACCTGAACATATCATATTCAAATCGAAAATTGATATGTAAACTAAAAAAAAAAAAATTGGTTTGAACTTTTTTACTTATTTTAAAATATGAAAAAATCAAAAAGGAAACTAAGGGACAACTTAAATTTTTTATATAACACATTAAGATATGTATATAATAAAATTTGAACAGGAATAAAAGTCATATCAAACATATATGCATATTTGATTTGGTATTAAGCATTTGGGTTAAAAATAAATGAACGCATGTAACTAGAGAATAATTTGAGTCTCTTCGTTGTTTAAATATAACTTTCGAAAATTATATTTACCTTCCATAGTGAAGACTATTGACAAAGAAGCTTGTGCCAAAAATGGAAGCCCAAAGGATCCCAAATGGCTTGAAGAGTGGCACATAATAAGGCCCCTTCATTTTGGAGCACTTCACTTGAACACTTGTTCTGATTATGCTCCCAAATATTCCCTATAAATGAACAATATATATGATTATATATACACATCCTCAGATTACGAAATACATACTATATAGTAATTATAATATATGATCACATAGATATACCGTGGCAATAATGAGATATAGGTCCATGTTAAGTTTGAGTTCCCATGCACTTAGGTCTGGCTCCATGAACGCTGAGAAGATTGCACATTGGAGTGTCCCAGCTAAACTATAGGCAGACACTACTTTCATCACTTGAGGATATTTTTGGACTGTATCCAACTGATATACCGAATAACATAACCCGACCAACAAAAACAAAAAAAATAATTAATAATTAAAACGTGTATGCATTACTTAAGAATCAAGTTAAGACGTGTGTAGATTCATCTACAAATGATAATATTTGTTTTCGAAAATCGATATCTTGAAACGTAATTTTGATTACCTGTATAATATTCCAAATGGAGATGGAGAGCGTGGCGCATGCAAGGAGGAGAGAGCCGAGAGCCCAATTGTCAGAATTTTTGAAGAAAGTTAAGTAGTGTGAGATTGTAGTAAGGAAATTGGAGGTTGGGGATGAAGGAGGAGAAGGTCTTATAAAAGGTCCTAAGTAAATAACTTCAACAAAGGCTCCTGTGAAACATATCAACGTGCCTATCACTCTTCCTTTTGTTCTCTTACTTGCCCATCCTAACCCTCCTTCCTTACTAATTTATATTCAAAATTTATTGAAATCATTGTTAGTTATAGTTCAATTATAAACATAGCTAAAGAAATTTAAATTTTAATAGAAGTAATTTAGTTTACCCAAGAGCAAGAGATAGCAAGAAGGAGAAAGCAGGTGACTGCAAGCCCATGGCACATACCACAATTGGAGAGCTATAACTTAGCCCCAAAAATGCCATGTTCTGGAACAAAAACACCCTGTTCAAGAAAAATATTAATTTAAGAATCTAAACTCTAATATAACTATTTAATTATGAAATCAGGTGTTCCAATTTTTTTTATTTAATTACTATTTTTTTTAATTATTACAGCTATTACAGTCCCAATATATTTAGTTATTGAATGAAATTGGGAGATAAATAGGAATGCAAAATATATCATTGAATCTTATGTAAATAGATAGACAATGATATATATAAAGTTTTAAAGGGAACTAACCCTGTAAAACCGAGTAGGAAGATACGAACAAGGGAAGGTTTCGTGAGGAAGGGTTCATCGTCACTGTAAACAAATTAGAACATCTATATCATCATAATATCTCAAATTGAGAAAGCCATGTATAAACACATAGATCATGCTTTTTAAGTACCTTTCATCTCTATGGAAGTAGAAAGAGTAAGGGAGGAGAAGGAGAGAGCCAAGAGCGTTGGTGTAGACGATGAACACGAAAGGGCTCATGCCACCGGTCAGTGCGGTCTTAGCCAAGATGGTGAGTGCAATGGTACATGCCTCCATCAACGCCATAACAATAAATGGAACTATGGTTTCCCATCTTGTATCCATTAATCCCATTTCGTTTGTGTGCGGCTTATGTTGATAATACACAGCCTTGGATGAGCCGAAATTTTGTTGATCTCTGTCTCTCTCTCTCTTTCTCTCTCGGAGAAGATGAGAGACCAAGTCCACAACAAAACTTTGTTAGGTTGTCTACTTGTCTTGCAATTAAAATGTTAGTGTGTCTTCATTAATATTTATATGTGTTTGCATGTGAGTGGAGGGCCAAATGAAGAAGAGGGTTTTTCTAGACGTGGAGAGAGTCATTAGTTAGCCTTTGGAGAGGTGATGAAGCTAATAATTTGTTTCGCCTCATCTCTTATGACTAATATATCTAAATAGTTTTCTGTTGGACAAAATAAGAACATTCCCTTCTATTTTAAAATATATGCAAATATGAAAAGAATAAATCAAATTTTGGTACACAACAACATTCCACAAACAAGGAAACAATCCTAAACAAGACTTATTTCGTTTTTTTTTTCTACGTATCATAATTATTTCTACAAAAAAATATTCATTTAATTCTACAATATTTTAAAACATCATTTATAAAAATAGACATGGAAAAATGTTTAATACTACTTTTTATTGGATTTATGTTTCATTTATATAGATAACCAAAATATGATGCTTTTCTTAATGTATATAAAAATATTAATTAGTGGACAAATATCCTAATGCAACTATTTACGTTTAATCTTGTTCGGATATAATACCAAGTTTCTGGAAGAATTGGGCTTAGTATAATGAAAAACTGAAAACGTTTTGAGTTACTAATTCTATGCAATATCAACTCCCATTTGTTGAAACTCCAAAAATCATTTTTATAATAAATAAAACAGATCCCCACAAAATGGTGGTGGTGGTAGTATAAGTTGTGGTTTAAATTGCAAAATTGATAGTGTACTTCAATTTAGTGCAAGAAGTCAAAATATTATTTGATTGCAAGAGATCCAAAGTTCGAGTCTCTCTATACGCAGATATCTGTTTTAATATATAACTCACAACAATATTGTTTTCGTTGTCAAATTTCAGTTGTAAAACCAAGCTTAAAGAAAAGGGGATTCATAAACGATGACAAATTGACAATTGAAATTAACACCGAAAACGGTATTGTTGTGGTTTATATATCAAAAAAACATAATTTGTGTATAAGTCTTTACGAGCTGAACTTCAAAATGAAAGAGTCGTGACAACATTCATCCCTTTGAAAAGCTGTGTTAAGATCACAGATCAAAAGTGTGAAAGAACCAACAATCGTTTATAAAAATCTGGGTCAATCTACTGAATAACTGATTTTTAGTTAAAAGCCAATAATATTTTAACATATATAGTACTAGAGTCCAGTAAATACAAACGGATATAAGCAATCAAGAAAATGTTGTTCGATTTAAGATGAATGAGCTAAAAGATTTATCGTTCCAAGAAGGTGTTAGCCACTTATATATCACGACAATATTGAACAATCTATTCATTGACAATTATGTCTGTGTTGGTACCAACAAAATAATTGGAAAACCCTAAATCTCAACAACTGTTTTCAAAACCATTGTTTTTTTAAAAGACACAAATGAATATATAATGTTTGACCTTGAATTTTTCTTAATCGATTAAGAGTCGCATTTCCTTTGACGTAGCAGTTGGGGGAATGAAACGTCACCTTTTATATTAATGTTAGGATTAAAATGGTGACGACATTTGAAATATTCCCACGATGGTGAGGCAGAAGAAATGTGGAGAATATATTATCTTCTAACTGTCTTCACAAATATTATTATAAGTTATAAATGAAAAAATAGGTTAGTTAGTATAATGTAGAGAAATAATTTAAAGTTGGGATTGTTTTTCTTAATTATATATGACTTGTAGGTGATCGTTATGTATTTAGTTTAGGTTAATGTTGAACTGTATCTCAAAATAAAACAGTTTCATTTTACATAATGGTAGCCCTAAAAAAACAAAAAAAACAAAAAAACTAGTACAAAAAAAATAAAAATTGAATTGGACGGTTCGGATCGGGTTCAGTTCTCTTAAAATATCTGAATGCATATTTTAAAAATATATTCTGGTTTTCGGTTTGGATTAGGTAATATCCAAAAATCGAATAATTATCCAAATATATGCATGAAATCCAACTAAATTTATCATCTTTTTTGAAACATATATTCACCAGTTTAGTCAGGTCTTTCAAATAATTTGGATTTAAATTAACCAATCCGAATCGAACCGATATCTTTTTGGTTTTTAGCTAGCTTTTTATACAAAAATTCCAACTTACACGATACCGAACCAAATTCGAACTGAACTGAATTTCTTAAATACTTGAATGGGACCTAGACTTATATTGTAGATCATAAAGAATTGAAGTTGATAGAACCGATCTGAATCTGAACCGATACTTGAATACTCGGACGTAACCAGAATGTCATTGGTATATATACGAATGAGTCACGCATACCCATCTTTAGGGTCAGATTTTGAGATGTGAATTTTATATTTTTGAAACTTTAACATTCTCGCGCAGTTTCGCATTAACTGAATGATCATCTTTGAAAAGATTCAGCAAGGATGTGGACAACTATTAAATGGCTCCATAATTATGTTAGAGGAGATAAATGAGTAAATGACCCATCACAGAATGTTCTTTTTATATTATACTATAGATTATACTTGTTTTAATTTTTTAAAAGAAGATAATGTAAGAAGTCCAACTGGATTAGTCAGAAAGTATCTTAACAATGTATATATTTAGTATATATAGTCATCACAATGTGATGATCGAATCTTTATATTTTTCTCTGTTTTTTTATTCTTATTTTAAATGCTTCTTCGGATTTTGAAAGGATAAATATGGATTTTACAAATATGTCTCCACAATGAATATGGGTTTGGGTAAACCGAGTCTTCTCTTGTCAAATAATACCTTCCTTATTTAATTGAGAAAAATGTGAAAATATTTCATTTACAATACAAACCATATGTATAACTTTAAGCAATTGTTGGAGTCACAAATCGCAGTATCTAAGGTCTCCAGTTCCGTGCACTTTAACTTCTTACTTCTTAGTAGGCTCGAGTAAATGGGCTGAAGCCCAACGAATCTTTTAGCTCACATCGCATCCGATTATTGCAAAATTGTATATGAACATTTTTAAGAGGAATTATATAAATTCCTTATTTTGGTTGTTTAATCTTTTAGCAGTACATAACTGCATAGAGCTAAAACTTTGAAAATTCACCTCATAGAATTACAAAACTAATATTGAAAGACAGAAGACTGATGTTACTGTCTTACTGATACACTTGCAGAAGGTAAAACGTGGAAAGAATAGTCTTAGTTTATCATTTTGAAAGATACAAACAATAGTTTACCAAATTAGTATTCTGGCAGTAAGTTGAATATTTTTAACATAAATTAAGAAAGCGAACAACTAGTTATTATTAATAACAAAAATCCAAAATAAAGAAAAGTGGTCCAAAATTTTTGGATCAAGACAAATATATTTCATTCACTCTGAACTATAACTAGCCACAAAGAGTTGAGCATGATATGACTTGTAGCCCAAATTATCGTGGAAGAAAATAGCTCTATATTGTATACACATATCACAAGATTCCCTTCCTATATGTGTTAACATCACTTAATTTTTAATATGTCTGGACTCTAACTCATAATTGACAATTCACAAAAAAAGGAAGGTAAAACAGTCTACATATACAAAATATTGTTGTATACGGCAGGTAAATATATACTTATTTAAATTTTAAACTCTTATCAGAACTTTAAACTGAACTAGATTAACATTAAATAAACTAGTTAGTGTTTTTTAATTTCTATAAAAAACATCTTGTGTTATGCTAAAAAGCTTTCTTTATTTTTGCTTTGTATATTTGCATATTCCATGGAATTTATGCATGTTTTGAAATGAAGATGGGTTTGATGAGAAGATAGAATAGAAGAGGATATTGCCTACACTGTGACCATGTCTCCCATGTGCCATCCTTTCTGTAAAGAAAATGGAAAATTAAAACAAATACTATATTTTATGCTAAGCAAAGCAAATCAAGTGCTTTGACATTTGAAATGACATATTGATTTTTGTAATCCAAAAAATTATTAAATTAATAAAGTGTTGAAAACTATGCGAGGGTATCTTTGCCCAAAGTCCTTGGTTGGTTGTTAGGGAGAAGAAATGCTTACCAAAGTATATATCACTAAGCTTTCTTTGGCCCTTTGAGGAGGACAATGCACTAGCCACCTTACTACTATTATGGATACCTATACCACAACTAATGTTTCATTCATATGAAAACATACTTTCCAATAATTTCCATTACCATTATTTTTTTATATAGGTATAAAAGAAAACTGGCATTGTGTCTATAACTAATAGTTTAATATTGGTGAAGGTTCGAATCTTTTTAGTTTTTTTTTTTATCAGGACGCTTTTACAAACCCTTTATAAATAATATTAACTTATAGAACTTTCGAAAAGAAACAAAATTGAGGTAGTTAAAAATAACTATGGTATTTTTGAAACACAAAAGTAAAAAATTGGTAGCTTATACAAATTGTCTCATAGGTGTTTTAAAAATCTGAGTTTTAAACACATTGGTGCAATGGTCGAATGAAAAAGAAAAAATATATATATATAAAGCGAAAAGGAAAACTAAAAGCAAGAATCAAATCAAAAAAAAAAAAGAGTATGAGAAAAAGGAAAAAGTAAGAAGATAGTTGTGGAAGTGATGGATCCAATTATAAGTGTCTCTATCTTAAAAAAAGACCCCACATTAAGAGATCTCAGTCATATTGTCCTCCAACCCATAGGAGCTTTAAGATGTTTGTTACCTCTTTTCCTTTTCTCTATCATTGTTTGTCCCTTTCATAGATCTATTGATTTCACACTCTTATATCATCATTTCCCCACCTCTTTCTCTCTACCCACGAGTATGTTACATCTTGATGATGATCCATCATAAACCCGAGGTTAATCTTCGTATTAACAATTCCGATTTGCAGTCCTTTTTTTTAAAAGTTTATCGTATATGTGGGTTTGAATTTTATAGGTAATGAATCCAGTTAATCTTTAATGTTTTGTATACTTAATAAAACCAAATATATGCCTTAGAGCCTTTAAAATGAGTAGTTATAAAAGTATCTACAATTGAATTCTTGTACACTATAGATGGTTCATAGTTCCTCCTCTAGCTCTATGCATAGCAATTACACACTATACAACGTACACAAGTACGTACACATATTTCAGTATGATATGTATATGTATGTGTGTGTGTGTGTAGCAATATCTCTTTAGGTGGACACCGTTGGTGTCGCGCATGACTTTGTAGATTCCAATAATGTTTTGATGAGTACTGTTTCGAATCTCATACTTAATATTGTTCCTGCTGTCATGCACAAATGAAATAACAGTTATCTTTAAATAATATTTTGATAAATCTCTCCTTCACACGATGATAAATTTATTAATGCTTCGTGGACCAACTTCGTTTCAGAGTTGTCTAATTCATATATTGAAATTTACGGAAAGTGGGTGTTCTCCAAAATTTTTGATAAATCGCTTTCTCTTTTTGACCTTATAAGCCAAATAAAGTTAACTTTTAATGTGTTATTTTCCTTGTTTAAATTAAAAGATCAACAAATTTTTCGGTTTTAAGAGCATCTCCATTAGTTTATATACTCCTATAGATATCTCAACACAAGAATATTAGTATTTTATATAGTTTAATTATATATTTAATTTTTTATTATTTTAATTTAAGATAAGAACCAATTAGGAAAAGACAAGTGTAGTATACAACTATACATAGGTTCTCAAATAAGAACCTCTCTCTATCTCCTTCATTTTTTTTTCATTATTCTAGTGGGAGAGTATCTCATTGAGATACCCCAATGGAGATGGCCTAAATAATCTGATTATGCATAAAGAAGTTTCCTTTAACTTAAAAATAAATAAATCATTTAACCTTTTTTGTGGGAATGTTACAAAAGATTAGAAAAAATGTAAAAGTTAGTATTATACCATCTTGTAAAATCATAGAGATATTTGTAATAAAAACAAAAATACTCCTACATTAATACGAAAAAAACTTGCTGACTTAAAATCCAAGTAGAATATCTTATACGTCATTTTAGGGGATTTATTTTTGTTAATTGAAAGCATAAATTATTTTAAGATCGGAAGTCTTGGGAAAATACTTCATTCACAAACTACACTCTTAAATAGACAGTGATAAAAGCAAACTTAATCATTGTAAAAATTATATACATGAAATATCTAGTTTTTATGTAAACTGTAATACTAATAAACTGTAAGTTTTGATGAAGTTCACTGCCAAATATGTCTAAAGATGATCTCATTTCTTAATTTAAAGAAAGAGTATGTGTTTTCAAGAATAATTGTAAATAACGTTTTGATTTGTTTAAGCTTAACTGTCTTAATTAAATTATATAGCTAAAAGAGAAGGAGGACAAGAAAGGCTTTCACGTGATGCTTTGGGAGTTTTAACATCTGCAGCTAAGGTTCATTTCCTTACTGCCTTTCTTACACTTGACCAACTTCTTGTCCACAATAAGACCTCTCTATCATTCTGTTTCAAACCACTTTATTTTCTGTGTTTTCTTCTTCCATTCGAATTGCTAAAAGTATACTAATAGAGCTTATTTATGTTTAAATATCGACCAACTTTTCTCATCAGTCTTAGATTTTTATCTATATGTTTTTAGTATATGAAATTGTGAAAACTACTATTCTTGTATGCTCCAATCACCATATAATATTTATTTGTTTTTGTAAGGTTTTCTTGTATTAAATTTGTACTAATTTTTCTTATATTGAGAGAACCAAAGGATTATTAACTTATCATCAGAAAATTTGAAATTTTTTTTTTTTAAAATGAACAGTATAGCACTATGTTGTGCATCGAAACTTAGAATAATCCAAAATGTGTGTAATACATAGTTGGAAATGTTTCACTCTTTCTTTTGTCCACTAGATTTAAGTGGACAGCTCATTTATTTAACTTTTAAAATCGGATCTCATGGAGAATAATCCTAAAATTACCGGCTAGAAAAACTGGCGCAGTAGCATATGAGTTATGACTCGATCGTACTTATTCTCTCTCACCCAAATGTATATGCTAATAATATATATAAAACGTGTATCATGATATTGCACCAAGGAGAGTGGTGAGGGTCGTCGCAATCGAATACTAATTAAGCATTGCCCTTTACCATATATAAGTCGAGCTACTTTGTCAGCTGAGATTCACTTATCTTGTTTGGTCTATTTTTACATGGAAAATAGACAATTAAAATGTAATTATTATGCCTCAAGTGCACCTTAAACACGCATATCTATATATAGATGCACGACACTATTTTAGATACTGTACGAAGTAACTTCTTTTTATGAGATAAATTCACCTTTTTGAACTCTACTAGTAACTTAACTTTTTAAGATGTAAACGTAAAGACCATTGAACAAGAGAACAATAGCATTGTGTATCAAAACAAGTCATCATAAGTTAACAATCAGTCGTATCAAGAGCTGTTGTTTTCTTTTGTATGTTAGGCCAAATACTATACCAATCTATGTAAGTTTTTGACTTTTGAAGGAAAATATTTACAGTTTTTTCTTGGTTTACTATTTACATGTGAGAATGTTCATTTCATCTGTTTCAGATTTCTTTTGGGAGATCTTCTCTACGAGATTTCTCGCGCCTATAACTCCTGCCAAACCCGATTTACGGCATTTGGCTTCAACGCGATTGTCATTTCCAAAAATCCTATTATAGCAAAGAAATCCTGACAAAAGGACATGCAAGCGGAAGCTATTCAAATTCCGCACGACCAAGGCTTGCTTAGTTTTTTTTTTTTTGT
>Ga0041059_1002998_pt1 | contig 11988 bp, 15 predicted proteins | sample AraColnosormetaG_FD_56232 | JGI IMG/M metagenome (GOLD analysis project Ga0041059, IMG submission 56232) | Arabidopsis roots microbial communities from North Carolina, USA - Col MF nosort | ecosystem: Host-associated > Plants > Roots > Unclassified | place: USA: North Carolina | collected... | reverse complement strand
AACAATGTAGGAGAAACAAATAAAGATCCACAAGAACGAAATCAAGTTCAGGATTATTTTGATTGCAGGTATTTTTCATTATTTTATTTCAGTTTATTGTAGACATACTTAGGAGACTATTTTTAAGAAGAGTCTTAATGAAAAATAACTCAAATATCGTTTTACAAATACGTATCTGCATGTGAAGCGATGTGGAGGATTAAAGGCTATCCTATACATTATCGACAAACATCAGTAACTAAACTTACGTTCCATGAGAAAGGCAAGCAACCTGTTTATGTCAAGGAAGGTGAGACTGCTGAATCTGTTTTGTATAGAGTGAATAATGATGAGACTCAGTTTACCGCATGATTCGAGCTTAATAAGCGTGATCCGGAAGCAGCAAAACTTTTATATGAACAAATACCTAATTTCTATACGTGGAATGGTAAAGATAAGGAGTTTCGCAGAAGGTTGATGCCAAGTTTTGTTGTTGGTAGAATAAATTATGTACCTCCAAAGATAGATGATGCATATCACCTTCGCATTCTGATTTGTTCATATAAATTATGTCGAGGGTGTTGTTCATGAATCATACAGAGATGCATGCTAATATGTTATGCTCTAGGTTTGCTTGATGATGATAAGGAATATATCCACGGTATTGAGGAGGCTAATTTTTGGTGTTCTCCTAAGTATGTTTGCAAGTTGTTTGTTATTATGCTTATTTCCGAAAGATTGAGTTCCCCAGCCGTTGTATGGGAACACACTTGGAAGATACTGTCTGAAGATTTTAAGAGGAAACTAAGAAATCAGTTAGAACGTGCAGGTTAGTTAAATTATTATTTTTAAATTAAATATACAATTTTATAGATGTTTTTATAAATATTTTAGTACATTCAATCTTATATTAATTTATATGCAGAATATATATTGCCTGACGAAGACAGGATTCAGTTATGTTTACAAGAGCTGCAAAAAATATTAAAAAGGCATGGAACAGATCTTTGGAGGTATAAGATGTTGCCTCAGCTTGAACCAGGCGATGAACCTGCCTTTAATCAGTTGATCCTCGATGAGCGCAACTACAATTGTGAGTCATTGAAAACAAAACATGATAATTGGTTAAAGATGCTAACTGCTGAACAGAAGAAGGTATATGATGGAATAATGGATGTTGTCCTTAATGACAAATGAGGTGTTTTTTTCTTATATGGATTTGGAGGAACATGAAAAAACTTTTTGTGGAAGGTTCTATCCTCATCGATAAGATCTAAAGGAGATATTTGTTTAAATGTTGCATCAAGCGGCATTGCATCTCTGTTATTAGAAGGGTGGCCGAACTGCACATTCTAGGTTTGGTATTCCTCTAACTCCTCATGAGACCTCAACATGCAACATAGAACGTGGTATTGATCTTGCTGAACTAGTAACAGCAGCTAAGTTGATCATTTGGGATGAAGCTCCTATGATGAGTAAGTATTGTTTTAAGTCATTAGATAAGAGATTAAGAGATATTATATCGACTCCAGAAGATAAGCCGTTGGGTGGAAAAGTTATTCTTTTCGGAGGTGATTTTAGGCAAATTCTTCATGTCATCGTTGCAGCCGGTAGGGAACTGATTGTCAAATCATCACTCAATTCGTCTTATCATTAGCAGCATTGCAAAGTTTTGAAGTTGACGAAGAACATGAGGCTTCTCCAAGATATAGACATAAGTGAGGCACGTGAGATTGAGGAATTTTCGAAATGGATCCTTGCAGTCGGCGAGGGAAAACTAAATGAGCCTAACGACGGAGTAACTCCGATACAAATACCAGATGATATTCTTATTTTTGAAGGAGACAACCCTATAGAATCGATCATTAAATGTGTCTATGGTACAATCTTTGCTCAAGAGAAATCTCTAACGTTTTTCCAAGACAGAGCTATTTTGTGTCCCACCAATGATGATGTTAACTTAATTAACGATCATATGCTTTCAAAGCTAACAAGTTAGTGAATTAACTTTGGAGATTACTCAAAAGTATACATATAACTTTATATGTTGTTACTTATAAGTGTATATGACAGTGAACTACTACTCTTTTCAAGTGAAGAAAGGATTTATCGAAGTTCTGATTCTATTGATCCTTCTGACACACGTGCAGATAATAACCCCGTATATACGCCTGATTTTTTCAATAAAATCAAGCTTTCTGGATTACCTAATCATTTACTTCGATTAAAGTTGGTTGCCTAGTTATGTTGTTGCGTAATCTTGATCTGCATGGAGGTTTGATGAATGGTACAAGACTCCAGATTGTCAGACTTGGAGATAAACTGGTGCAAGGACGTCCATTAACAGGTACTAGAGTTGGTAAACTGGTCCTTATTCTCATGATGCCCCTAACTCCTTCGGCTCATAGATTGCCCTTTAAAATGCGACGGAAGCAGTTTCCTTTATCTGTTGCATTTGCTATGATGATCAATAAGAGCCAACGCCAGTCATTAGCCAATGTTGGCATAAATTTGCTGAAGCCTGTTTTCTCACATGGACAGTTGTATGTCGCTATGTCTAGAGTGAAATCAAAGGCAAGGCTGAAGGTTCTTATTACAGACAGTAAAGGAAAACAGAAGAAAGAAACAACAAATGTTATTTTCAAAGAAATATTCCAAAACCTTTTGTAGATTAATTATACAGGTATCATTTATTTAATTTGATTATTATAAAATAAATATCATTGTACAAAATTATATAACATGCTAACTTAGTCGTTTTTAAATTTGCAGATTGGAATAATTATTAAAAGCCTTTCGTTTTGCCATTTTCTTAATGTTTATTTTTTTTAATACCAGTGGAGAAGTATGTAATCTATTAATATATATAGTTTTTTTTTATATAATTATGAGTTTGAAGTTTGAACAAAGACATTTTCCAAGTATTAAATTGTCAAATTTTATAATTAATTTACATGTTAATGACATACACAAAATTGTACAAATACTATGTGTACACCTACATATACTAAATATACAATTACGTACCCAAACATACATACCAATACTATACTAAATTTTCCATACTACAAACCGAGGAAACTACATATACTAAACAAAATATGGTTTGAGGAGACTAAATATATTTAGTTGATACCAATAGTACATGATATACAACTACATATTTATATACAACTACATATTTACATACAAATACCAAGGATACCGTGTGTAACACGGGTACTGACCTAGTTATGGTATAAAAGAGAAACCAATTTATTAACCTATCCATAAAAGATAATCCACGGTAACATTATATTATGGATTAAAAATAATAATTACATCGGAATACATATGTATTAGTTAATGACGTGTTAGTAGCAATAATTAGTTCGTAACAAACAAATATAGGAGAATTTATACCGTTAATAGTGTATTATGAATTATCAACTCGGATAGTACTAAAGGTGTACAAACAGATTTGAGCAATAACTCAACTAAGAGAAATCGGTGATACTTGACAACTAATGATAATTGAATTATATATATTTTGCCCTCTAAAAATAAATTTGAAAAGGAGATTATTTCCAGCTAAACCATTTACCAAGTGTTTCGGAGATCAGTTTAGATTTGGAGACATAACGTAAAAGAGATTGTTCCTAATTTACTTAACTAAAAATCAAAAAGTCGTGCACTAAAACAATATCTTTTTGGAAACAAACATATAGAATAGATAAAGGTGATAGGAGAATATTCTCTATATAAACCATTTAGCATGTGTTACAGAGATCAGTTTAGATTTGGAGAGAGATAGTAAAAGAGAATGTTCGTAATTTACTTATCTAAAAAGCAAAAATTGGTGCAATATTAGATTTTCTTTTTTGGAAGATATTCTAAAATGCATTATAATAAAACTGTAGGTCATACAACCAGAATCAAAAATATGAAACATAAGAAAAATAATAATTCACAATTACAACTTCTAATAAACCGGGAAACTAAAATAATTACTGTAACCATAATAATCTCTAGATACTCAACCCCCACGATTCGTTTAAGTTTCTTCCATACCACATTCCATCGATTTCCATTTGAAACATAGAAAGTATGCTCAAGTTAACGAAGGTCGACAAGAATGAAGCACCATCCCTTTCAGGTGTCAAAAAGGTTGTTCAGCGTAACCTAATCTTGATATTCAACATAAACAAAAACCAATCGTCTGCTTCTGTTTGTGTTTTCCCTCAGGTTGCTGTTAGCCCAGAAATTCACATCCAGGCACCAGTACTTGCTAAAAATTGTTAGATATGTTGTTGAAGATGGCGTTGATTCTTTAAAAAATATGGTGAAGGATGGTCCGATATTTAAGGCGGCTGTGTATTCCAAGGAAACCCTAAGTTGTTGCCGACTTGACACATCTCGTTATTTCATGTAGTGGTCCATGAAGAACTCCATCTATTACCATTTCTTTACAAAATGTCTTGAAGCCAACAATCCTCATGCTTTGAATGCGGTATTGTACAAACCAATAGCATATGAGAATTTTGCTGCCGAATGCTATAGAGCTAGCTTATGGGCGGCTGTGTATTCCAAAGAAACCCTAAGTTGTTACCGACTTGACACATCTCGTTATTTCATGTGGTTGTCCATGACGCACTCCATCTATTACCATTTCTTTACAAAATGTCTTGAAGCCAACAATTCTCATGCTTTGAATGCGGTATTGTACAAACCAATAGCATATGAGAATTTTGCTGCCGAATGCTATAGAGCTAGCTTATGGGCGGCTGTGTATTCCAAAGAAACCCTAAGTTGTTGCCGACTTGACACATCTCGTTATTTCAAAGAAGAATCTTCTTGATAACATCTATATTTTTGAAATTCAACCAAAAATTTTTGAAGAAGAATCTTCTTGATAACATCTATATTTAGATCTCTTTACCCGTCTGAAAATGATATGTCATATAATATTTAGACATAGGACTATTTTGTTTGTTAACAAAACCAAACATATAAGTCAAAATACTACTTAAGATAATACGAACATTAGTTATAGATTATTTTAGAACATTGGTTTTACATTACAAACCAAAACCAAGAGGTCGAATAATATGAACATTGTTTTGATCACTAATTGATCAAGGCAAACAACACATCAATTTACTACACGACAACACCATACACACTTTCAATAATCTGAATCGGTAGAACCTACCTCATTAGCTTCCTCAGCAGCCAATCTAAATCCCAATGTAAACAAAATACACGTTCAACACTTTCTAATTAGATTTTTTTGAAGATAACTATGCAAAATAATACATACATCTCTAGAAATTCTCCAACCTCAGGCATATCAAGACTGATATCCAACCGGCTACATTTACCAACGGTTCAAACAACATTTCGTCCTGCCATTATATAATTATCTATGTTATTGTAAAGATAAGCGATTTTTTTTCCAAGCAAAATCAAACTTATAGAAATTTATTACGTAGATCATATATATTTTTTTGTGAATAAGAGAATTACGTGAAGATCTATGAATTCTCCACCACTGTAATACTCATACAATTCGTTCACCCCTCGCTCTTTTCCATTTTTCATTAAATTGTTTCGCGAAACCTCCGATTGCAACACATTCCATAACATTGTTACTGAAATAATTTAACATATAAGTCATCATGACAACTACTAATATATTTACATGCATAAAGAGTATTTAATTAAAGACTTACACATGATCTTGAATCTTGAACATAGTATAGCAAAATCATATCTCTGTCTACTTGGCTCAAGATAACGGAGTTCACCAGTATCAACAACAAAACCAATCAAGCCTTGCAAAAAAAGAAGTGATATTGATATAATGGTGTCAAAATTTCAACATATTTCCAAATGAACAACCAAATCATCTTACTAATCAAGTAGTTCTTGTCTAGAGTATCATCCAAGACCTCAGGAAAGGCTACATAAGAAAGAGTGTGTTTAAGAGCATCTTTTGGTGGAATTGTGTTCAAAATAGTCGATTCTTCAAAAACAATCCGGTAAATGTGCTTGGTGGTTCTTCTATCGTCGGTCACATGTTTCAACGGAAAGTGATGAATAGCTACTCAATCACCATATCTAAATTTGGAGTCAAATAGGACGATGTCCTTATATTTGATCTTGGCCTCTATTCTATGATCCTATATATAAGATTTCATAAATAGTTGATTAGAAAAACATTAAACAAAACCACTTTACAATATCGGTGAGAAATTTAGTAAACCATGCATACCCGCACATCAGCCAAAACCATACGAACCGAACGACGACCCCTATCAGACCACTCTCGCTATTTGTTTAAGACCTTAACTTGGATGGACCAACAAAGTTTAATAGGGTTCAGATCGCCGACGTCCTCATCCATACCCCACCGGACCTTGCTAAATAACAACCGAACAGGTGTAAACGTTTTCGTTATAAAATTATGAGTCTAACCATGAGGCATTCTCTTAGTTATAGTAGTCATAATATATAAATAAAAAACATGTTTACCGTACGATTCTAATTTCCAAGACTATTTTAACTTTTCCTATGCATGGTCTCTTCTTCCTTTGCATGGTCCCTACTATCAATTCGAAATCTGACATATCTATATATAGGCATAAAACGTCAATTAAGATACTGCCAAGATACAATTATATTTTGTTCCAGATCTTTAATATGGTATGAAATAACATTTTGACATGAAAATGATTTCTAGTTTAGTATATACTATAGTTGCATTAATTTCAAAAAAATAATGTTTTCGATAACACCTATACTTAGATCTATTTACCCGTATCAAAAGGATATGTTATACAATATTTAGATCTAGGAGTATTTTGTTTGTTAACAAAACCAAATATATAAATCAAAATACTGAAGATGTTAAAAAAAACAAAAACTAAATACTACTTATAAGATAATACAAACATTAGTTATATATTATTTTAGAACATTAGTTTTAACATTACAAACCCAAACCGAGAAGTCGAATGATAAGAACATTGTTTTGATCACTAATTGATCAAGGCAAACAACACAACAATTTAAAACAAAGTATTTAAATATTCCTTGAACATCTTGTATCATCTGAACCGGAACATATTGAATTCGTAGCAGCCCAAGCATAAGCAGTGGAGAGTGTACTATATATTTAAAAAACTTAAGAGGTCATTAAACGTATGGATTATGTATATCCAACAATACATGAATTTAAATGCTATATATTACTCCGGTTCTTGATTTCCTCAATTTCGTAAAACTCTGGATCAAAATAAAATCTAGAGCATCCAACTCTATTCATGAGACATGGTTTTCCTGTAAAATATTAAATCAGTTATGTTCTCTACCATTTTTAGAAAATACTATGAATATATAAAAGTCAATACCTTTATACTTTTCAACATGCCAAAATGTCAAAACACAAAAAACAAAATCACGAAGGTACGAATGATCATACTCTCGGTTTACCCATACTCTCATAAAATAGTCAGCCAAATCTCCTACCGCGCAACATCTCAATTTATGTCCCCTTTAAAATTTTAAAGCAAAACAAAACGTGATTAATAAATAAATTTTGACATAACAATCGGAAAAGAAACTCACCTATGATTCATTAAGATGAAGGGGACATAGTTACATCCACCATTCTATCGTATTGTCCAGAAACATAAGGGATCCGTTTAAGTCGGCCTATATAAACGATAAATTGCACCGCATCTAGATTTAAAGTATTCAATTTTATTAGCTATCCCATTGCCTATTAGAACCAAACAAATAAAAAGTTGAAACCAAAAAACGTACCAATCGGAATTTCGGTCAGGATCCTCCATCCCCTTATGCGACTATATTTTTCAGGCTCAATACACTTACTTGGTCACCGTTCATAAGTGGCAGTAATTTTGGTTGGTTGATGGAACCATATACGGAACATGTTGGTCGTGTTACTCAACATGTCCGGCAGGTACAGAACCAAAAAATCAGATACAAAGTACCATGTGTTTTCCCTCAAGCCAGTTATATTATCATGATCATGATCAAAGGGACCACAGGTAATAGTAGCTTCAAATTTAGTATGCTATATAATAAGAATAAGATAAACATAAAGTATGTAAGGCAAATCACAAAAATTAAAATATATTGAAAGTGATAATAGTGTTTAACCGCTAAATTGGCAAGAATCATCTCCAACTTCAAGTTAGGTCTGCCATAATTTATGTACCAAAAAACCAATACATTGACACAAATTACGCGATTTATATCATAAGGTGTAAGATCCTCGACCCTCGTCAAATGATGCATTTTTTTTGTTGAATACGGTTGTGTATTCGAAGAACTTTTTGTTTGAGTGTTAGCTCAATTGTTTTGTTTTATGAGGCCACTGTCTAAACAAAGGGTGTATATATATCAAAACACTTTCCTTTTGCCATAGTCGTTATTCAAACAGGAAAATAATATATAAATATATTTACCAATCAGGCATAGTCAAATTATTTTTTTAAAACCCCTAAAAAAACAAAATTCAAAAGTTTTATCATGCACTCGTCCAAAATACGTGTAATTGTGAATGACAATACACTGAAGACTTCGTTTATTGTGAACGATAATACTTTCGATATTTCCCAATCAATCATATTGTGAGTGATAAGTTTGAGACATGAATGAGAACCATTGAGCCACGTCTTTCGCGTATTAATGTCTAAACATATCATATAGCAGATTTGGTGTGTTTTAAACATATCATACATTTCTTTTTATTTATACAGTACATATCTAACATTATATTCAAAAATCTCAACGATCAATATTTGTATAAATATTTGTTTGTTTTTTGCTGGAATGAATATACGTACGGAAACTCTACAAATACAATAATATATTCTTAATATTATTTTTCATTAAGACAGTCGTTTTTCGTGAGCCGAAATAAAAAGAATAATACCAAAATAGAACATCAAAGCGAACTACTTAGACCAATCGAAGATATATGAGTATTTGGTTCGTTAATAAATCTAAACATATAAAGGATATCAATGGTGATAAGATAATAACATCTTTAAAGCAAATCAAAACCATGAAGTCGAATGATACGATCATTGGTTTGATGACTATTTATCAAGTCAAAACAGCACATGTTTTAAAAAACATATAAGGTAACAGAATATTTTATTACATCAAAGCACCATGCACACTTTTTCGGTAGAAAGGCTTCTGGTATTGATGGCTTCAATTCTCATCAACAACTTCACCTAGCTCAGCTGGTGGCATCCGTACAAGGAATTGAGCCCTCTAAAAGTAGAAAAAAAAGAAATTAATTTATTAGATTAATTTTTTTTTTATAATACGCTTTTTAGTAAATAAATAGTGAAAATAAAAACGTTCTTACGTGATGCGAGCCATGTTAATCTTTGGGTAAGTTTGATTGAATACAATTCTTGAAGCACCATTATATGAGATTAGACATTGACGACCTAAAATAATTATGTTTTAAAACCATTGCATTAACTTGTTAAATTAAATAGATGATGAGAAGAGTGTTAATATTTACCTTCATGATCCGAAATCATCCAAAATCGAAGCACACAGGTTGTAGGATTCATACCAAAACGCCATTCATAACCAAGACCTAGTCCAAGATCCCTCCATAAACGCACAAACAAATCACAAGTATATCCACTTGCAACACATGTCAGAGATTTTCCCCTAATAAGAACATCAAAATTATTTCTCTCAATCATCTAAGTTCCATGAATTTAGACACCTATAAAGATAACAATATTTACTATTTTTTAATATAATTATATATAACCATATAGATGCAGAACTATATAGTCGGAAATACTAATCAAGTATTTTTTAGCTCAAACTCAAGAAATTGAGAAAGTCTAGGATTTTAAAAATCTTGAGGAACATAATCGAGTCTTGTTATATTCCCAACTCTCACGACAACACCATAAGCATCTACACAAAATAATCGAAAACATGAAAGTTTTAGATTTCCAAAGAAACAGACTCAATAATTTAATATTTTTAAAAAAGAAGGTTACCATGAGCAATTGTACAATTAACCGTCTTGTTTTCGATCATGGAGAAGGAAACAAATCGAAAAAAGTTATTATAAGTGGTGTGTTATAAAAGTGGTGTGTTATAAATAAAAATTATTATATTAGTTATTTCTTGTACTCGTTAAAAATATTATAAATTTATTTATCTTAATCCATAAAAAATTAAAATATTAAATTTAATTTCATCATAGAATAATAATTTGTGTTATCTAATAGCACTTCATATATATATATTTTGTCATATTAAAACAAAACTAAATTTATTTGTTAATATATCAAATATTTAAATTATAAAGATATAATTGTTGGAAATTCTAATAAAATTTAGAATCTTTAATTAGTATGTACATAAGAATAATAAAAATCCATTAAATAAATAAATGCATTACTTAATTATTAGAAAATAGAAGTTAATTAATAAAGAAACGTGCATATCAGATAGTTGAAGGTTGCTTGTCAAATTTAATTGATTATATATATATATGGAAAAGTATATTATATAATTTAATTAATTTTGACTAGTGTACATAATACTCGAAATGCTGAACAATTTTATGAACCCGCGGTTAAAGATAATGCTTGGGAAGCCCCAAATCCTTATACTGCAGATTTTATCAACCGTTTAAATACAGCAAGTGAGCCTCTATATGACAACTGCGGCGAAAGCTTGTCAAAAATTTCATTGGCTGCTAAAATGATGCACATTAAGACGAAACACAATCAAACAGAAGCGTGTGTCGATGATACTGCAGACTTGTTTCATAAGGTTTTACCAAAATGTAATGTTGCTCCAAGAACTTATTATGAAACAGAGAAGTTGATGCGGACTTTGAGTATGCCGTACCACATGATTGATGTATGCCAATATAATTGCAAACTCAGGATTAAGATGTTTGCAAATTTTGTGAGCATCCAAGGTACAAACCTCGGAAAGCATCGGTACGGGCTACTAGAAAGCATATTCCATACAAGAGAATGTTCTATTTGCCAATATCATACCGGCTCAAGAGATTGTATCTATCCGAAAAGACAGCGCCCCATATGAGTTGGCACACAGAACATACATGTCTTGATGGAGTTATGCAACATCCTTCTGATGGCAAGGCATGGAAGAATTTCCAACATCTTAATCCTGAGTTTGCATCCAAAAGCAGGAATGTTTATCTCGAATTATGTACTGATGGTTTTAATCCATTCGAATCTTCTGGTGGTAACTACTCTCTCTGGCCCATAATTCTTACTCCTTATAATCTCCCGCCAGATATGTGTATGAAAAGAGAATATCTATTTCTTTCCATACTAGTGCTAGTGCGAAACCATCCAAAACGAAGTTTGGATATTTTTTTTACGACTACTGATAGAAGAATTGCTGGAACTTTGGATCAATGGCTTTGACGGGTTTGATATTCAGCGAAGCAAAATTTTAATTTACAAGCAGTGTTAATGTGGACTATAAGTGACTTTCCAGCATATGGGATGTTGTCCGGATGGACAACTCATGGAAGAATGTCGTGTCCGTATTTTATGGATCAAACGGATGCTTTCCAATTGAAGAATGGTCATAAATCTAGTTGGTTTGATTGTCATCAAAGATATTTACCTCTAGATCATGTTTTTCGCCAAAACGAAAAGTCTTTTCGAAAGGGTCATATTGTCAACGATGACCCACCATATTTTATATCAGGAAAACAGTGGAATGTGGTGAAGAAAACAGTGGAATGTGGTGGAAACAATCATATAAATAGTGGCATCGAAGGATATGGCGAGACGCACCACTGGCACAAGCATAGTGAAACAACCCGACCCATGTTTTTTTTAAAAAAAATATAATTAAATATTCTCATAAATATCTAATTAAACCAACCAATAACATAATAATTAAACCGCAAGTCAGAAATACTATTTTATGAATAAATAAATAATTCGATCAACAAAACCAAGA
>Ga0041059_1002997_pt1 | contig 11990 bp, 8 predicted proteins | sample AraColnosormetaG_FD_56232 | JGI IMG/M metagenome (GOLD analysis project Ga0041059, IMG submission 56232) | Arabidopsis roots microbial communities from North Carolina, USA - Col MF nosort | ecosystem: Host-associated > Plants > Roots > Unclassified | place: USA: North Carolina | collected 2013-09-02 | reverse complement strand
AAAAAAAAAAAAAACACATCAAGTGTGAGATAAACTCTCACAAAAATACAAGGAAATTTGTAATAATAATAAAAAAAGACACAATTATCTTTTGGTAAACCTGAAATTGAATAATTTCACACTGACTTGGGCTTTTTTTTTTAAATGAAAAATTAAACAAATATGGACTACAAATCATGATGGTAGGTAAAAAATGTATATATATCTTTGGCTAAAAATTCTGGTAATTTAATTCGCTTTTTCCCCAAATTTTAACCTCTCTCTATTCGTGGTGGTCTTCGAACACCAACTCTAACATCACTTTCAGTCCTCCGTAATATTTCATTCATCCCATTTGTTTGAAAAATCTTCGGATTCGCCCCAAGATTCGTCAAATCCTGCATGATTTTATCAAAAATTAAAATTGAATTCCAACTGCCGGTTTAGATGGTACCGGGTTCAATTTGACTTACCATATCTTCTTCTGTTTTCTTGTGATTCACGCCAGAGAACAACAACACATCAGAGGGGTCCAGAGAAACGTGCGGCCTAAGAAACGGTTTGTCTTCGTTTATCGTTAACCCGAAAGTGTTCTTAGCAAAAGCCATGCTCATACCACTCACGTGGCTCGCAGATCCTGGCTGGATATAAGTCAGCGTTGAAGCTACGTCATTTTCTTTCCTCTTCTTTGTCCCTGCCCACGCGAACCCGCTCGCTGGTGCCGTGGTTTGAGACAAACTGTTATACGGAAACTCGCTTCGTGTCGTCGCCTGAGACGTCTCTGACGGCGTCTGGACAACAATTTCTGTTTCGGCTTCCTTCTTTGTTTCCTGCTGAAATAATGAACAAAAATTACAAATATCGAACCGGGAAATAGACTCATCGGTTTATTCCGGTACATGAAACACCATAATACCTGGTGGGTTGGTAATCTGTTGAGATTTGTAGGCTCTTTGACTGTTGCCCTACGAGATTTACCCAATTTCTTTGTTGCCAAGTTATCTCTTTTCTTGATACTAACTCTTCTCCTGCATAACAAAGTTTAATTAATTAAATACAACCAATGATATTTATACAATGCGCATGCTAGCAATCATTGATACCTTCGTTGAAGTTCTTCGCGGTACTTAGCATCCATTTCTTTATTAGGAGGATACTTAGGTAATGTCGATGGATCGCAAGCGTAAGGCTGTGTGTTAAAGTACTGAAGAACAACAACAAACCACAGAGAAAACAAAAGAGTTTCAGCTTATTTGATTAGAGTACATGCTAGGGTTTCGTTTAGGAAGTTTTTTCACCTCTGACATAAGAGCAGAAGAAGCAGTTCCTCGTTTCTCAGGATCAATAGACAATAGATTCTCCAATAGATTAATCGCGGTTTTCGGAAACTCATCAAATCTTTCTCTCAAACAACCTTCATATTGATGTTGTGGTCTAAACATCTTAGTTTGAGGATGAAGCTTGTTCTTTTCCCAGAATTCTTCATCTGGTGATCCAGAGAGTTTATAAATCTTGTGAAGTTGTTCAATCTACAGAGAATTTCACAAAAACAAAACATTCAGAAACATAATCTTTTCTCCGGAATCGGTTTGGTCCCTAATTCCTCACCTCTGTTCTTCCTTTAAGAAGTGGTCTTCCGGTAAGAATCTCGGCGAAGACACAACCAACACTCCAAAGATCGACCGATACGCTATAACTTGTTGAACCCATTAGAAGTTCTGGTGCACGGTACCATAATGTCACGACCCGACTGGTCAACTGATTCTTGTTTCTTGGTGTTACAATGTTGGCTAATCCAAAATCAGCTAGCTTTAAAACTCCTTTGTTATTCACCAGAATGTTTGCGGCTTTTATGTCTCTGTGCATAATCCCTCGTAGATGACAATGTTCTACTCCCCATAGCAGTTGCTTCATGTAACATTTGATCTGGAAACGAAATTAGGGTTGTCAGAGTAAAGAAAGAAACAGAGTCACTTGCAGAAGAGATTAGGGTTTTGTGTGTGCGTGTCTCTCTCTTGCCTGTGCCTCGGTGAATTTGATGTCGGGAGATGAACATAAGCCTTCGAGGTCGTGTTCCATATAATCAAACACAAAGTACATGCTGTTTGAATTCCTTGATGCGATGATCCCTTCGAGTTTCATAATGTTGGGATGATCTAATCTTCTCAAGATCATGATTTCTCTCGCAATGAATCTTATATTTTCTGTTTCAAAATTTTGGATCCGTATTTTCTTTAAAGCCATAACTCGTCCCGTCGATACCTCACAAGCCCGGAACACGTTGCTATACGTCCCTTGCCCGATCTAAGATTTTTAGAGAAAATTATTCGTTGAAATCATTGATAGGGTTGTTTCTTGTCTTGCAAGAAAATGTAATAATCTATGCCTCTATGGATAGGATTATTTTACCTTCTCTCTTTTCTCGAAGTCCTCGGCGCGTAATGGAACCCACCCATGAACGGCCTCGGGAGCGGCAGAGCTGAGCCAGGAGGGCCAACCAGCCGCCACCTGCTCAGCCTCTACATTGCTGTGCGGCAATCCCGATCTTAGGCTAACACCAGTCGTCCTCGATTTTGGAGCATCGTCGTCATTGTTGCGATGTTTTTTCGGAGATGAGTTGACGACACGGCGGTGAGATGGTGGACCGGGAAGAACATGGCGGTTATGGGGATCTTGGGTATGACTTCGGTGGACGTTGGTGTCCAAGCGACGGCGGACAGGGCGTGGAGGACCCGCCGGAGAAGAATGCTTGGAGTTGAAGCAACCCATAATAAATTAATTGTCAGAGGAGAGTTTCCGGGTGGCGGCGTGAGTATCGACCCGGGTCGGGTAAACGGGTCCAACGCAGGGAGGGCAATCCCCGCATTAGACCATAGAGAAACGAAAATAAAGGAGAAAAAAAAACAAAAAATTGAAGGAAAATAGTTTTTGTTGTAAAATAGAGAAGAGAACCGAATCGAGAGAGTGAGATAATCACGGACAATTCGACAATCCTCCTTAAACTTTGGACGACAAAAGAGACAAGAAAGCAAATCTTTAATCTCTCTCTTTTGTAATTTAAAATAGATTTATCTTACACCCTAACAAAAAAATGAAGATATTTTTTTACTAAATTTTTGAAGGGAAAAAACTGTAATGAAAAAAATAATCTATATGTTACATCAAACAATGATTAGGTACAAAATAATAAATTCATAATTTATGAAGAAAAAGAAAAAAACAAAACAAATTTCTTTCGTTTAGTCAAAAGCATGCACTCAATTCACATCACACATGTTGTTATACAAGTCATCAATAAGTAGTAGCCCGGTTCAGAATCAATCACCAAGCGGCTAAACCAATCCTAAATATCAATCTCGAAATCTTTGGTTCTTAAAAGTCAAATTGTGATTTTCTCTTCTTTCAACCTCAAAAGAACCGGAGATTGGCCTGTGTTATTATTGTTACCGAAACTCATATGTTGTTGCATATTGTTCCCCGACATTGATCTCATACGATGGTGGTCAGACGGCCCCACCGCAGCTGCGGTTGCTGCCGCGGTACCGTTTCTAGCGGCAGGGACATCGTGATTGTGTTTACCTTCGTAAGTTGTAATCACAGCCTTAGCATCCGTGGAAGCTCTCTCTACATGTTTACGGACCGTACAATTTGGCGTTGTACATTTATAATAGCTCCTAATAATACCAAAATAAAACGAGTATTTAAACAAAATGAATGTGAAATAATGTATACAATAATCAAATTATTTCTATATAGATTCAATAAGCACAACCCTAAGTATTAGTACCTTGGATGGGGATTTCCTTTGACAACTTTTTGTCCGTACTTACGCCACCTATAGCCATCGTCGAGAAGATCGACTTCACTTTTTGTCTGAACGATAATCTTAGGCTCGGTCACCGTCCGGTGAGTCGTCGACACACCGTCTATTCTTCTATAATCCCGATATATATTAACTAATTAATTGGCAATGCCATGACCATTATACTAATACTATGTATGATAATCAGATGCACTTCTACTATACCTTATCTTTGAAGCCGGAAGATCTTCATCATCTTCATCATCATCATCATCATCATCATGATCCTTACGATAACCACTATCATCACTAGATTCCATCATTTGCCCTGCACCACCAACCTCAGTGGAATCTCTGCCTCCACCGCCACGGCGATTCTGAGGCCTCTCGTGATCATGTTGACCTTTGTAAATGATCTGAGTGATCTGTCCATCCGATGACCGTTCGACTTTCTTCTTCACCGGACAGTTAACATGTGTACATTTGTAATAACTCCTTGGATATTCACACCCTTTGATAGGCTTTTGTCCGTACTTCCTCCAGTTATAACCGTCATCCGCCGGTTTATCAACGTTCACAACGTTATACGACCGGTTATTATTGTTATTCCCCGGATTATTATAATGGTTTCGAGCTCTTTGATCTACTTGTGAAACGTCTAAAGATTGACGACCATGGACGGCGACGGATGTCGATGGTGGCATATGGTGAGGAAACGTGTCTGGTCGTTGTGGTTGCGGTTGTGACTGCTGCCGTGGTTGAATAAAGCCGGTATGAGCTGACGACTGCAGTGTAAATCATACTCTCGATTTAATTGATACCAATACGAAAAAGGAAAATTATATGAAAAATGTCCAAACAAGGTTGTGGTCTATACTATTCTTGTCGTGTTTTTCTCAATTTTTAGACGATTGCGTACTATATAAGTTTTGAGATAAGCCATGATATTTCATTAAGACCTTATTAACTATTAATCATAAGACAAAGTGTTAATCATGAATTTATTTAGAAATTGGGTTAATTAAGGTTTATTAATTATTCATTAAGATTTTAAGACCTTATTAACTTCTAACGACTATGATTATCAATAAAATGAACAATTAAAGTATCTAGAAAATGAGATAGGGTTTAATTACCTGCGGGGGAAAGAACATGGGCGAGGTGAGAAGACTAGAAGGGCTGAAACCAGAAGGGATTGTAAACATCGGACCTCCTCCGGCGAACATCCCCGCCGTTGAACGTCCTCCGCCACCAGGAGACACCGACATAGTTCCGTTAAGAAGCTGAGTAAACGACGTCGTCCGTTGGTTATCCGGCGTCAAGACGTCAGGGAAGTTATCAACAAACAAAGAAGAGACAAAAGAAAGTGGCCCTGGGCTTAGACTAAGCCCATCTCCACCGCCAAAGAAATACGCCGCCGTTTCGATCGCCGGAGGTCTATGAGGAACTGTAATCGTGGGTCTTGTTGGTGCCACTAACGTCGTCGTTCTTATCAAAGATACATCGTCTTCAACCGCCATTTTCTGAAAGATAAATTACTTTAATCTCAATTTTTGTAGATCTCTCTAGATATGGATATTACTGTGTGTATATATACAGAGAGAAACAAAGAGACAAGAGTCTTCTGTTTCAATGTCTAATTTTCTTAGATCGATTTCGTGCAGCCTTGACATTGGTGTTCAAAAGTCTACGGGCTAAACATGGAATTTCTTTAATAATAATATTATTACTAATTTATTGTGGTCCAATCTCTCTGTTCTAATTAATTTTCGCATTTAAGCTATCTTTTTTTTATTAGTCTTATGAAAAATATTCAACTTGCATCTTTTGTTATTAAATTATTTTGTTTAACAGGTTGATGGAATAACCAAATTTATGGTGTTTAACTTGTAAAAGCCATCTTAGTTGCTATTTGTACATTAACATATAGTAAATTTTGTGGACCAACAATATTCGGTTGTTTACTAGACTTTTTCCTTGTTGTAAATTGATGTTAAGTATTTGAGTGAACCATAATCAATACTTTCTTTATATTATCAGGTACGGAAAATTATTTACTTGGTATTTCTTTTTTAAAGTTCGAGTTGATGTCACGAGTCTTACTATCCATGTTAATCTCTCTCACATCTTAAAACAACAATAATCATCAGAAGATACAAATCTAGGTTTTATTTGATATTAGTAGTGAAATAGTGGGTTATTATATTGAAACCATTATATATGTGATAAGAATATCAATAACTTAAATGGATCACATATATAGAAGCTTGTTTTTTTTCTTTTCCGAAGCTTGCCTCACAAGACCGGCACTACGAGGCAATAACTCCAATGGCGACAAAATGCACTTTTTAGTTTAAACGAATGTAAGTGTAAGTATAATGTAATTAAGTTCTTTGAGTCAATGGTTGACCTAGTGGGTATATGTTACGTTCGGACTTTGATTTCCAAAGAATACAAACTATTGTAGTATACTATAAATAAATCGAAAATATATATTAGGCCGTATGGTAGAGCACTAGAGCCTTATGTTTATCGTGTATGGTTCTATGTAGTAAAAATAATGTTGTACGTCGTCTTGTCGATCGTATAAGTGTTGGATATAGAACTGTTTACGGTTCCAAGTATATGTTTGATCTTCTTTTGTTCACTATTTTTACAGGTCGATATTAAATGTGAGATATGGAATAGGCAATAAGCATTCACCTTATTCTTTTATGAGCCAAACACAAAAGGACCAACTTGCATTTGTTATAATATAGTTCAGAACATCATCTTCAATTAACTAAAATAGCCAACAGAATAACTACTATGTGTGGTCTCTCTAGTTATTGCTTCACCAAAGTTTCGAAAATCTACTAATGGTATCTCATTAGCTTATGCGTTGATTCATCTATGATTATTTTATTTGTATACCATATGATGCCCATTTGAGAAGAAGATGAATAAAGTTAACATTAGAATAACTACTATGCCATTTATAACTTTTTTGTTATAAATAAAGGATTTGTATGTGAGATATGTGTAAATATATCTCCATGCAGACTGGGGTTTGAATGGATACAAAAAAAAAAATCCTAAAAGGATTTATTTGATTCCAAAATCATAATTTTGATCATTCGCTAATTATTAACATATATATTGCGGCATGACTTTGGTCAATTTATTGATACTATATGTTACACCGTTCGAATCATTATGAGTATTTTTCCTGTGCCTAAACTGAAATTTTGAAGCCGAAAATTGTCAAAAGACTCAAAATCAAAGTATACTAAGTCTGATTATACAGATCTAATCTCTTTGATATTAAATGACATAATGAATAATAACGTAATTTTGGGAATATTCGGCCAACGATTTGCGTTTCATAAATTATGTTTTCGGATTTGCTGAAACAAAACATAACTAGTGTCTGCCTTGCATGTTCTTCAGAGTTTTGAGAGAATTAAAGGAATCAACTTAAACTAATTAACTGACATTTGTTTTTGCAATGAGTATTTCTATTTTATTCTTTTTTTGACACCTAAGGAACAGCCTATTGATACCTTATGAATAACGGAAAGTATCAGTTCCATTTTCTTAATCATGTTTCCATATTTTTCAAATTAGATTTTACTATTCGAATCGATATATATAAACTCAAAAAATTTATTTTAGAATTCACTCGATATGGAGTTGTTATGGACGCAACAGAAAAGGGAATCAAGTATATTGAAACTATTTTCTGAAACTAAATGAAAACATTAACAAAGGTTTGACATTTCTTGATATATATACGGTATTGTATCCAAACGACTAAGACGTTTACTTAAACTCGAGACAAGAAGGGTCAAGAATTGTAACCTGGTTTTAGATAATTTTAACATGGATACATCTTAAAGAAATTGAAATCTATGTTTGCAAGAAAATAGTCAAAAATAAAAAATATAATCCTAAAGTTGGGGTCAGAGAATTTTAATATCGTAAAGATTTTGATGTTTGAAGAAACATGGGGAACAAAAATCTTATGACCAAAAAAACCCTTCAAGAGCTGTTTGTTTTGTCGGGACGTGTGGTTGACTTTTGGATAAGGGTCAAGCTATTATCTAACTAATTTAGGCCCTTTACATAGTCGAAAATCCGGAAAGTACCACAACAACAATAATTTAAAATTGAAAGTGAATTCTTTTATGGGTTTGAACTATAAAATTAAACATCTTCAAATGATCAAATCTCGTGGTCAGATTAGTTTACAATCACGTCATTTTCGATGTGATGAACAAATGATACAATTTAAACTGCCAGCTTTAGTCAATAAACTAAATAGTCTGACTAGCTGGTTAATTTTTAATTATTTTTTAATTTAAACCATACAAATAAAAAATCTAGGGATTTGATAGGCTAAAGTGTCTAATCATGGTGTCCACTGTTTGGGACATGACTAGATTAAACCCTAATCATGGGTTAAGTGTAATATATATATTTGTTTTGCATAGTAGACTACTAGTATTAGTGTATTACTAATTGTTTGGAAGAAGGTATTAAGCGAGTCACAAATATTATCACACTGCAAATATCGTATATGGAGTTTATATAGGCTAAAAATCCAGATTGTTTGGATTTAACGAGAACATGGACAAAAGATCCTCATTTTTTTTCGTTGTAAGAAATAAATTTTGAAACAAAATATTTAATTAAATATGAATATAACTACTAAAACTAAACATTATATTTTCTTCAAAATAGTTGCCTAAAAAACGAAGAAGGATATTCTTCAAAATCAACGTAAGAGACTTGGATTATGATTTCAACAAAATGGTTATTTTGTCTAATGGATTTGCAATATTTTTGATAGTGGCGTATTGATCTAGACCAAAATTTCTTATCATCAACAAAAATTAGTTACTCGGAAAATATTCAACACATAATCCTTTTTTTTGTTTGGTCAACTTAACACATACATAAAGACGAAGGAAAAAGATCAAAGAAGTAGAGAAGTAAGAATACTTGTTTTTTGGTGTTTCATATAGAAAGACCTTGGTCGATGTCAAAATTCAAGACGAATCTATATTGGACTTGGTTTATCAAGTGATTATTTTTACCCATTACACCATAAAACGAATTTGTACATAGATCGCAGAGATAGTGTGGCCATCCTTGCGTAAATAAAACTCGACTAAAACAAAATAAAAATAGCCAAGAAATATAAATAAAACAAGTTGAGCATAAGACGACTTGAAGATGGAGAAAAGTGTGGTCGTTGAAAGGACACTAAAAGGATAAACGTGTTCCCAAACATCCTTTTGTCTTTGATGTCAAGTGGCAATGCGACAAAATTGCAACTTATTATTATATCACCTATACATGACAAAACTTCAATTATTGTTTAGTTACTTTCTCATTCTACGTATATTTTGTTTTAATACAAAAAGGTATCGGAGCTCATTTCTCTTACATCCATTATCTAAAGACCGTTATCTGATAAGTATCTTGATATTTTTGATCGGTGTATATACCATTTTCGTAAAAATGTAACTAAGGTACTTTAGTTTGGATTCGAATCTAGCGGAATAAAACTACCATTTTCCAGCTGATTAGAAATTTAGAAAACGATCAGCTGTTTGGACTTTGGGTTAGATTTCTTTTTTGAGTTTTTTTATAAAAAAATTAATTTGTGTGGTGTGAGCTAATATTTTTTTTTTGGTATTTGTTTTGTTGACAGCGCAAAGCGAGCAAATTCTTATAGTAAGTGATAAATATAGTCAAATGTTCTAAAGCAAATACTAAAATGAACGTGGAAATTTGATCAACTGATGAAACAAGTCAAATGCTCTAACATTCCTTTTTCACACGTTTATATCATAAAAATCTATAACCATACAAAAAATGTGTGTTCAAGAATTAGTAAGATTTTGTTTTATTCAAAGTGTTAAATGATCGTTCGGATAAATTTTGTAGTTATTCAAGGGAAACATCAGATTACTGTACATACAGTGTCGGTACCACTGGCCAAAGTCATCTGTATTTGCATTTATTAATTTTTGAAAAACAAAATACATATTTTTGTCAACAATCAAAACATACAGTACATACATATCATCGATATGGACAAGTACCATTTATGGGTCCACGATGAAAAGGATATCTAACTTACAAATCGAAGCCCAAGTTTGTTTGTTTTTTTGGTCGGTCGAAGCCCAATACATAGGCCTAATAAAGTTTTACAAGATTGTTCAGTTGTTTTTTCAACACATGATTTTTCCCCCTAACAAAAGCAAAAGCATGAACAAACAAATTACAACTACAAAAAAAATCGAAGCCCAATACATAGGCCCAAAAAAGTTTTTAAAGATTGTTCAAACAAATTATATTACAATTGTTTATTTCGACAAATGATTCCCCCCCTGAACAAAAGCAAAAGCATGAACAATCTCCAAAGACACACACACACACCCGAGTGTAGAATGACTAGAGAAAGATCCAAGAACCCAACATAATAAAAGAGTAACACTAAAACTACAAAAGAGCTTCACTTTGCGAAGATATCAATCGAATCGGATTTCACCGATAACAATCGTTTTCTCTTTAAAGATTGTTACCACAACCTCAGTACCGTGTCCCAACTGCTGCGAAAACAGCTACTGGAATAAGAAACTGATAGGCAAAACCGGAGACCGAGAAGGTTCTTCTTGCACTGTTCTTGTTAGGTGCTGCAGCTGGTGGAGGAGGCGGTTTCTCAACTAAAACAGCGAGCTTCATACCTCCGTAACATCCACCACCATTACCACTAATCAGATAGTAATGCCTTGTCACATTGAGATGAACCAAGTCCCTTCCAGCTCCACGACTCCAATTTGCGATCGGGTTATTGGGATTGCAGCTTATGTAGTTCGTCTCGTTCACTTCTATAACGTTGTATTGGTTTCTCTCATATACAAAATCTGACCAGACACAATGAGAATGAAACACTATATAAGTCAACAAGATTCATGATTTGAGATCTTACTGAAGTACAGAACCAGAACCTAATCTATTTCCAATTACAAAGGATGCTGTGAAAGAAGCATCCTTTTTTTTAATAAGAAAACAGAGCTAGTGAAGAAACTAGTGGTCCTTTTTCAAAGTTGTAAAATTTGAAACCATTCATTTGCCAACTGATGTAAAACGTATATTAAGTCCGAAAGCCTGTGATAACAAGTATCAATAAGAGTTAGAGAGCGTACAGAGCCAATCGTCGAGGTAGAAATGTTTGTCCTGAGCCCAAATGGTATAGTTGATATTAGGATTCCAGAACTTGTTATCACCCACCGTCCACCTCTTCGCCGTCACATTCGTCGCCGCCAGCAGAAAAGCCAGCACCGCCCCTGCAACCAAAACCGCAACTCTCGCCATCGATCAGTACTCTAAAAAAAAAAGGATGAGTCGTCGTTTGTGGGGGGGGATGGGTTTATCGAAGTTCAATCTGAGAGATAAATATGTCTCTTTTTCAGGGAAAAGATCTCTCTAGATCCGTAATTCCTTCGACTAACCTTCGAAATTTTAATTAAACCTCGAGGTTGACGAAAAGTACAAGATAAGCGTTATGTAATTAACCAAAAGTAATATTTTCCTTTTCATTTTGGTCATATTTCTTACCTTTTTTCCGGATATTAATTTCCTTTTTTTAGTCATCCAGTTGGTCTCAATTGCTTAATCATAAAGTCAGGATTTATTTACTTAAATAACATAGTATTGAAATAAAACGAATCTTATAAAAATGTGTTTAATCGATGATACTTTTAAAAGTTGTAACTATATACAGTATACTGTTGATAGCCGTTGGGGAATTTCACATTTTGAATGCCATGTCACATATGACAAGTAGCTTTTCGTGTTCTATTATTTTCCATCATAGCTTCCACGCGCAAGCTTGACCACCGCCATTAAACTTGGTAATTTAGTATAATTCACATGAATGAATTAGTAATTTTGTTAAAATGTGTAAATTAAAAAAAAGAAATTGAGAAAGTTCTCTAATGTTCCTTTCAGTTTGACCAAGAATATATTCTTAATTTGTTTCCTTTCTTTTGACGTTTCAAAATGATATAAACGGAGTAACATTTTATGTCCACACAATATTTCTTGTAATATCCACGTAGGATGAAATATCCATTTAAACCGGTCCACGTGTCCAGACATCAGCTTCTAGTTCCATTGTACAATAATAATAAAAAAACCTTACCTGAACTAAAAA